>ENA-ORXR01001202-ORXR01001202.1-marine-metagenome-genome-assembly--contig:-NODE-1202-length-28450-cov-23.323371_pt1 | contig 28450 bp, 16 predicted proteins | sample MGYA00237866_ERZ511479 | MGnify/ENA metagenome assembly ERZ511479
GCAAAATTTTAAAGAAATCATTGAGCGTGGGTATCTGTATGTTGATAAAACGCGACAGGTATTTGATTTGATTGATAAGGGGAAGCTATATTTTTTTTCGCGTCCGAGAAGGTTTGGTAAGTCCTTGTTAATTAGTACATTACAGCATATCTTTGAAGGTCAGAAGGAATTATTTAAAGGTTTGTATATTGCTGAAAAGACGGATTATGACTGGGAGAAACATCCTGTCTTAGCATTTAATTTTGCCGAATTAAGCAATGAAACTTCAGGTCTTGAAAGAGGGATCACTTATATACTTCAGGATTATGCACAAGAGTATGGTGTAGAAATTCCTGATTCAGATATTCGTTTACAATTCAGATTTTTGGTCAAACGAATTGCTGAAAAACACAATCCCGTTGTGGTATTGGTGGATGAATACGACAAACCCATCATTGACTTTCTGACCGAACCGAAAAAAGCCCAAGCCAACCGAAAAGTGCTGGAAGATTTCTTCGCACCGCTAAAATCCTTGGATTTAAAGGGGCATCTACGTTTCTTATTCATCACTGGCGTCTCCAAATTTAGCAAAGTCAGCCTGTTTTCGGATTTGAACAATTTGCAGGATTTGACGATGGATCCGATTGCGTATGATTTAGTAGGCATTACACACGATGAACTTCTAAAGTATTTTGAGAAGGATTATATTCAACCACTCACCGGACATTTTGATTTAAGCCATGAGGAATTGCTCTATCTAATAAAGCAGTGGTATAATGGCTATTCTTATGATGGTACGACAAAATTGTACAATCCATTTTCCATTCTTGATTTTTTCACTAAAAAACGTTTTGGTAATTTTTGGTTTGCTACCGGTACGCCTACATTTTTGGTAGAGACGATTCGGGATAGAGGTATCAATCCACAGGACTTGGAAGAGGTGAAGGTGAATGATGCGTTTTTCGATAAATTTTCATTAGAAGCACTCGAAATGTCGGGCTTGCTTTTTCAGACAGGCTATCTGACCATCAAACGAATAGAATACAAACGAACGAGACCCTACTACTTTCTGGGCTATCCGAATATGGAGGTATATGAAGCCTTCACACACAACCTCTTACAAGCATTTAGCTACAAAGCACATTCAACGGTCAACACCGTACTTGTCAAAATACAAGATGGACTTGAGGAGGGCGACGTGGGAAAATTTATCCGTCAACTCGAAATCCTGCTCGCCGATATTTCCTACCATTTGCACCCAAAAGATAAGTCAGAAGATGCGCGGTTTAAGATGTGGGAAGGCTATTTTCATACGATTATCTACCTCATTACAAGTTTCATAGGTATGTATGTCGAGTCCGAAATCACCAAATACAAAGGACGCTTGGATTTGAGCGTAGAAACCGACGACTTTCTGTATATAATGGAATTTAAATTGGACGAACCCGCCGAAAATGCCATCGAACAAATTAAAAACAGAGATTATATCAAATCCTACATCAATTCGCCCAAAACAATATACCTCGTTGGCATCAGCTTCTCCAAAACAGAGCGCAACGTAGCCACTTGGGAATCTGAAATATGGGCGAGATAATATTATTTTTTTAATGAAAACCAAAACCATATACATCGTATCAGGCATGATGCGTGCAGGTACATCCATGCTCATGCAAATGCTCGAAAGCGGCGGACTCGAAGTAGTAGTGAACGAAATGAAAAAAGCCAATGAACACAATCCCAACGGTTACTACGAGCATCGGCGCATTATGAGTGTCAATCGCCAAACGCCTGTACCATATTCGGAGTCATTCATAGAAGAATTGGAGGGAAAATGTATCAAAGTATATGCGGGCTATTTGCGTTTGCTGCCCACTGAGAATTTTCACTATAAAATCGTATTTGTAGAACGGGATTTGGAGGAAATATGGATGTCAAGAAGAAAAATGAACAAACAGCGATTGGGCAATAATGATACTGCATTTTTTGCCGTTCAGCGACGCGAAAAAATGAAGCGTGTCATTGAAAGCGTAAAAAAATGGGATGCCAAGCACGATAATGTCAAAATGTTGTATGTCAATTACAAAGACATCATCGAAGCCCCGCTCGAACAAGCCACAAAAATAAAAGCTTTTTTACAATATAATTTGGATGAAGAAAAAATGACTGCTGCCGTTGACCCAAGGCTTTACAAAGAAAAAGCAAACAAGTTATTTTTAAAAACGGACCGTTCGCCGCTCGCCGTTACGAAATTGATAGATAAATACGCTGCCGGAAAAGTACATTGCGAAATCGGTATCGGCGAAGGGCATAACCTCAATGCCGTCAGCCAAGCGAAAAAAAAATTTGGTATAGAAATGATGCCCTACGGCGTACAACGTTGTAAGGAATTATATCCACATCTTTCTGTGATACAAGGAAATTATTTAAATTTATGTCAGCGATATAAGTTTGATGTTTGTTATATGTGGATTATCTATCCATTTTGCAAAGATATTGTGGATGCAGCATTCAAGCATAATGAAAATGCGACTTTTCTGATGGGTTTGAATTATTATTATCATTTGCCGGATGGCGATGAGAAAAAAAATATGTACATCAATGCCTATCCCAAACAAGCCGAAGCCCACAAATGGAATCAACACATTGATGAGCATTTAACCGAATTAGCAGAAAAACAATTTCAATATAAAATAGAACAAGTAGAAGACGATAATGGAGAGATATTTAGCGTAGCAGTTATTCAGAAGAAAAAATGAACAAACGAAACATTTAGGAACGTTCAAATAAAATAGGGAATAGTCGCAAGGCGAATGTTTTTGTGTGAAAATGGGTGTTTTAATACTCAAATATCCATGTTTAGCAAAGGAATTCGCCTTGCGACTCGCGTATAATGGCTCACTCTATTTTTGTCGAACACCACCAACAGTTTTTACTATGCTTATTTTGATATATAAAAAATAATTTAAATTTGTTTTAGCTTCTCAATTAACACGCTTCTCTTAATTCAACCAATCTTTACATTCATTTTCAGCAAAAAGATAAACTATGCTTTTCATTGAAAATGAAGTTGTCACACCTTTCAATCTCCCTCATATTTGTATTAGCAAAAAAGAAACGGTCATATTTTTTACCAAATAAAAAACAATGTCTTCGCCAAATTGAGAATTGAGAATGAATAATTGATAATTAATTTAAAGTTTCTATTTATAATAAAAACATAATTAGAGTTTTACGAATATTTTAAAAAAATAATTATCAACGCTCAATTATCAATTTTTCATTTGGCGAACATATTGAAAAAACAAGACCCATTTAATACTCAATGAATGAATATTTTCTCTACAAACGTATTTTGACATCAAACCCATCAAAAAGATTCATTCATTCATTCATTCATTCATTGAGTATCATTCACCAAACAGAAGCTGATATGGCAAATAACCTTATACGAAAGCATCTTTTCACATAAGACCTTTCCACTCACACAATTCAGTTGCGAAAACGCAGCCTAGTCCACAAAGGAATGTCGGTTTACGACTTCTTTTACACATTGCTATGGACTATGGACTACGGTCTATCAACTGTATATAATTTTTGGCACTACGGTGAAAACTGTGGGTAGCAATAAAAATCCAGATGTAATGCTCAAACTTGCCTTGCATTTTGAAAATGCAAGGCAAGTCTCCCGATTTTCAGCTTAAGCTCAAAATTTTTGACCCACAGTTTTCACCGTAGTGCCTAATTTTTCAAACACCTAAGATGCGCTGTCATACAATTGCCTGACAGTGAGTGTGTAGCACTTGCTACGCAAAGGGTATCGCTATGCCCGTTCCGAACCATATTTCCTCATCAGAACTAACACCCACAAAGGGAAATTCCAAATCACAAATTCTAAAATCCAATACAATAGAAAACACGTCTATATTGGAATTTGGTCATTGGAATTTGGGATTTACAAAGTTAGTTCTCCAAAAAAGTATCATGCAATACTTGAAAAACGTGCTATTCGTAGCCATTTTTGCGCTGTGCAGCTTAGGCTTAAAAGCTGCAGCACCATTATCTTTTTCTTCTACTCAAATTACTGTTAACGCACCGCAAATAGATGGTGTGATCAGCATCGTACAAGGGCGTAGTAATGTAAAAGTGGACGTCACTACCACGGGCTTGGTCGCATTGACAGTGTTGAACAGTGAAGGCGAAGTGGTGTACCAAAGAAATCTACAAGCGCAGACACGCCGTGCCAGTATCAACACCAATAATTTTGCAAACGGAACTTATACCTTATTGGCAGAAGCTGCTGAAGGTATTCAAGAGCTTAGTTTTGCTATTGGCGAAGATAAATAAAACCGTAGGGATGTCAGGAAATTACACCTGGCATCCTTATTTATAATTAAAACTTTTCTATTTGTTTTTTGAGCCAATATTTGCAGACAATATTTTTTCTGGATTCCAATTTGGCGAGTAGTTGTTCCTTAGTCGTTGTATTATCGTAAGTTGCTCTGTAAAGTGAACGAACAAAAGCATTGAAATTCCGGTTAGCTGTTATTATGTTTTTCTCAAGATCCTTCTGATTTCGCAAATAATTATAAAATTTTTTAATTGATGCATCCCAATTATAATGTTTATCTTGCATCATATAATACGCCCTGATTTCGAGCGTCCAACAGGTGAGTGCATAAGCAGGTTCGGCATTTTTAACCATCATTGAGAGCCGGAGTGCTTCATCGTATTCATGTTTGGCAAAATGTAGAAATGCTCTGGCAAGATTGACCGTATTTTCTTTGACCACCATACGCAAATCGTCTTGCCTTTGCTCGATAAACTCTTCCAGCCAATCTACCTCTTCCAATTCAGAAGCCAATACACAAATATTGACAAAATGCCCAAGAGGGAAATTTTTTGCTTCCTTCATATAAATACCCTTTCGGAGTCCGAAACGATAAAGGTCGAAATTTTCCCGAAGCGCATCGGTGTCACCTGCAACGAGCAGCGATACTTGGTAATTTTTCAAAAAGGTGATTAAGTAGTTAAATTCAAATGGGTTATAGTTGTCGATATAGTTAAATGTGCATTTTTTTAATTGACCATATGTTTCTTTTCCAGCCCCATTCAGAACGGCATATAACAACTGATATATCTCCAATAAAGGCGCATCATGATGCTCAACCAATTGAGCTATACTATGCTCTTCTTCGGGTGTCAATTTTGATGTTTTACCACTATTTCCTCGAAAAATCATCTCACAGAGATGATGCAATCGCTGATGTGCGTAAAATAAATCGAGATTTTCTTGTGCAGCTTCCAGATAATCATAATCTTCTTTCTCCTTCCATTTAACACGCTTCGTTTGAGGATGAAAGTACAAGTCATGATTCACTCGAAACACTTCATAATATCCAACCGTATCTTTATCGCCCAGCTCCTCAAAGTCTTTTTTTATACTCACGAGTTGTTGTCTCGACGACTTATTTAATTTCCTGTCCCGATAAACTTCAAAAAGCCCTCTTCTACGCGCTGTTGTGCCATGTTTCATGTTTTGGAGCAATAAAAAATCTTGTAAAATACTCGACAAGCTCGCCATCAAATTATTCATCTTTTTAAGGTTATATACTTTGTTATCAAATATCTGTACGAATAGTTTTTGCTTGTCTTCATCCGTAAAAATGCATTCAGGATATGCCTTTTTCAGATGCTTGTACAAAGCACGCATCTTAGGTGTAGCATTATAATAAGGGCTTCGAAAAAATTGCCCAAATTGCTTGACTTCCTCTATGGTCAAACTCCGAAATAAACTAATCAGACGTGACATTTCTATTTTATACTATGCTTTTATATTTATAAATGTAATAATATTTATAAATATAATTCAGTGATTATAAATATTTTTTAAAACAATGTAGTGTATCTGTATTTATTCGATTGGTGTAAATGTACTATGCTTTGGCTAAAAAATAAAGTTTTTACTTATTAATATTGTCTATAAATTTGCATTCATCACAAAAAATAAAACGTTATGTATATTTAGCTAAAATACTGTGCTTTATATCTTTTAATTATTTTTTAAAATATTTGTAAATACAAGAGAAATAGATAGTTTTAAATTTAATGAAAATGTTTTTTTGATTTTTTTGCGAAAAAATAACTATGCTTTTGCCTTAAAATCAAGTTTATTTTAAAAGAAAATCTCACCATTTTTGCCAACATCCAAGCGTAATTACCTCCATAAAAATACTTCCTTAAAACAAAGTCGGCTGCAATGTCGTGAACAGTCCTGTAACCTGTTGTAAGCTCCTATCATCCTTAGAACAAACAACAATCACGACTTTCAACTTGCATTTAAAGCCTAAATCTCTCGCAGACGACAAATCCTACCGAAGCATTCCTTTAGAAAAATACGTCCTTCGTGTGCCTTTTGTATGCGGAGGACTTTTCTATTTTAATTTGGTGTTATTAGTTACTGAACTTTGGACATTCGAATACCCCAATTTCCGAATGTCCAAAGCGGTATTCCCTTTGAGAGCTGCATCGTTATACGTACTTAGTCCAATTGACTTTGTACCGCCACAAATCCAATATTGAAAATCTCTAAATTAACACTTTTTGCTAATATTGCACAAGATATGAGTCCAGTAATTACTAACACCAATTTAATGATTAATGGTCAGCGGTTAATTGTCAATGATTAGCGGGGCATTAGTTTTTCCTAAACCTGACACGAATCAGAAAGCTATCAGGACATTCATTCACTCATTGTACCTTCAACTCAAATAAAGCGGCTTGCCCGTTCTGATAATGTTCGGGCAAGCCTTTTGTATTTTTCATATCAAACATACCCAAAAAGGTAAAGCCCATCTTTGTGTAATGCCCGATTAACTTTTGATTCTCACCCATAGTATCCAATCGCACGTAATCTTTATTATTTTTTTGGGCAAATGTTTTTGCCCATGCTACAATATGTGCTACCAAATTGCGCCCGCGAAAATCGGGATTCGTCGCAATACGATGAATATACACCGCCGGATTTTCATTTCTTTCTCCCCAAATTTGTTCATCGCTGAATGTCGTTGCCCATACACAGGCAATTTTGCCATCAATGAGTAACTTCCATTGGCGATGTTCGGTGATTTCCTGTTCCACCATTATACGCTCAAATTCAGGCCAAACAACAACGTTTGGTTTGTCGCGCATGTACTCCGTAGCCAGTCGATAAAGACGAAATATCTCATCAATATCGGCAGGCGTTGAATTTTTGATATACATAATTAATTTAAGTTACGAGTTGGCTAAATACACATAAATAGAACCATTTTTTGGCATATTTAAATTTGCCTCGAAAGTAGTGGACACATGTTGTGGTTTAGTGCCGACGCTACGCGCCTAACGAAGGGGAGGATACGCGGTTACAAACCGTTTCCCCGAATTTTGATTCGGGGTTATTCACGTTCAATCGCTTCGGGATTAGGATTTGCACTCAAAAAGATGTGGGGTATCGTTAGATTTGCAAAATGTCAGCCGTGTTTAGGTTAATTTTCGGGCAGACTATTTTCCTCATCTTCCCAAATCAACGGATTTAACCCACTACTAATAATTTATTATCAAACAAAAAAGAACGATGAATACCCTCTTCATTACTGACGACAGTTATGGATACACCATCGTACATATAGATGTTTTGAAATGTGCAAAAATATACCTTAGAATTGGCACAAAACACATCCCAAACTTCGTCAAAATCTTGTGCGCCTACCGGGATTTTATCCATTAATGACACATAATTCCAATCTTCATTCAGATACCCAAATTCTCCTTGCAAGCCCACATACAATCTATTTTCGTACTCATCAAATGCCAACGAGCGTTTCTTTTTACCAAATTCAAAAGCATGAAGATTCCATTCTTTTCCATTATAAGAAAGCACCCCCAAGTTGTTTGCTACAAAAAGCGTCATCCCTCCATTTTGAGCAAAATCAACGTTCTGATTACCCCCTTTATAAGCCGATGGAGAGAAATTTTGAATAGGATATTTCCCTTCGGCATAGAGTGTAGAGTTACTTGTAAAGAACAAAAATAAATAAACCCATAAAAAATTCGTGTAGTAAATAAAATTCATAATTAGAAAGCGTGTGTACCACGAAAGTAACTAATAATCATGTATTTATAAAATATAAAAATATATTTTGACGTAGTCATTTTATTTTTTGATGAAAACTTTAATGAAGTATTTTTTTTCGGGTTATAAAACTTTGTTTATATATTTGAGTTTTTAAATCAATTCTTACTTTAGAATTAAGGACATGTTTAAAAATTTAATTTTGCCAATCTCTGATTATTAAAACTTTATTCCTTGTTTAAAAAAGTTTAAACATTCTTCAAAAAAACACTGACTACATTCTCAAATATATCCATTTCTCCCCTCTTAAATTTTGTACAAGAAACCATTAAATATTTGAATATGCTTGCTATCACACTTCAATCGAAATATACACTCGCATTTCGCACTCGATTACCAAAACTCCTATTACTCTTTTCTCTTTTATTTGCTTGCGAAGCGATGTTGGCGCAAAGCAGCCAAGTAATTTCCGTATCCAATGACAAGGGACAAACGACACTATTGGTAGATGGAAAGCCATTTATGATTAATGGAATGAACTGGGATTATATCCCCATCGGGACCAATACGGTCGATGCTAATTTTTGGAAAAAACCCGACGACATCATCAAAGCCGGATTGGATGCGGAGATGTCTTTATTGAAAAACATGAACGTGAATGCCATCAGGCAATACACGGGCGTGCCGCGCAAATGGATTGAATACATTTATAAAAACTATGGCATTTACACCATGCTCAACCACTCCTTTGGTCGCTATGGTTTGTTGATGGATGGTGTTTGGGTGCCTGTCACCGACTACGCCGACCCCGCTACGCAAAAGTTTCTCATGTCTGAAATAGATGTTTTGATAAAGGAATACAAAGGTACGCCGGGTTTGCTCATGTATTTGCTCGGAAACGAAAATAACTACGGACTATTTTGGGCGGGTAATGAGACAGAAGATTTCCCGGATGACGATAGCAAAATCGCTTTTATCGGCGAGAGACGCGGCAGACCGATGTACAAGTTGATGAACGATGCCTCACTCAAAATAAAGTCAATAGACCCCGCACGTCCTGTTGCGATATGCAATGGCGATGTCTTGTTTCTGGACATCATAGCCGAAGAATGTAAAAACGTAGATATTTATGGTACAAACACTTACAGAGGTATTTCCTTTGGTGATATGTTTGATTTGGTCAAAGAAAAACTCAATAAACCTATCATGTTTACAGAGTTTGGAGCCGATGCTTATAGCGCGATAGCCAATACCGAAGACCAAGAATCGCAAGCCTATTATATGGTTGGCAATTGGAAAGAAATCTATGAAAATGCCGCCGGACTCGGTAAAGCCGGAAACTCTATCGGTGGTTTTACCTTTCAATTTAGCGATGGCTGGTGGAAATATGGTTTTGATGATAGAGAAAATGCAGATGTACACGACAATAATGCTTCGTGGGCAAATGGCGGCTACGGCAAAGATTTCGTAAACGGAGAAAATAATATGAATGAGGAATGGTTTGGAATTTGTGCCAAAGGACCAACCGACGAACGAGGTTTATACACCCTCTACCCAAGAGCCGCTTATTATGCTTTAAAGGAAGCCCACGGCTTTAATCCTTATGCAGAAGACGTTTCGGCGACCTCCGTAAATAGCTACTTTGATGATATTCAAATTATAGACTATGTCCTTCGGGCAAGGGGTGACAAGGCTGCGCTGGGTAGCAATAAAAAACTGAGTTTGAGCAATTTCCGTGCAGAATTTACCACTTTCAATACCGGAGGCAGCTTGATTACCACGCCCAAAGATGCAGCGGTAGCCCTTACACCTGAAGACGCTGCTTATCCCGACCAACTCGGCTTCGACCACATGCAATCTTTTTTCGTGGGGGTAGAAGCCAGACCCTCGCCCAATATGCGAGCAAATGTCAGTTTTAATATTCTTGGAAATGTAGCCGACAATCCGATTAATGAAATTTTCTACGAAAACAGAATACGCAACCTTCCCGAAGATGAGCGACAAGGCAATTTGAGAATATATAATGCCGAATTTGAATGGAATGAAAAAGCATTTGATTTGCGTGGTTTTTATCGTACCGGACATTATCACTGGGGCTACGAAGGCGACTTTTTTGGCTTATACCCTGAAGCGAATTACGGACTCAATCTCGACATTTATAATGGAGAAATACTTGGGATAGAAATAGATGGAAAAAGAGCATTTAAAGGACTCAAAGCCGCTTTCGGTCCTCAATTGTGGTGGGGAGCCAACCCCGCATTCCTACTCAAATACAGCCGCGAAATCAAACACTTCAAAGTCACCGGAATCTTCCATGAAGACATTGATGATGCTGCCGCAGCAGTCAGTTCCATTGCCATTCCAATGCCCAAAACCCGTCGGGCTACCCTTCAAGTCCAACGAACAATAGGACCTGTGGAAGTTGAAGTCGGTGGTATCTGGGGCGGTCAACCACTCAATGGTAGAACCTTCCAAATCGTAGATGGCACAAGCGATGATTATCAGGTTTATGAGGATAAAATCCAAGCAAGCGACAACTGGGGTGGTAAAGCAAAAATTCAATTTTCTAAAGGTGCTTTCAACTGGTATGCACAAGCTGCCACGATGGGTTTGGTTGCCAACGGCGGTGGCGATAATATCAGAACATTTACAGGTTGGCGATTAAAAGATAGCGGTAGCGGCAATCAAAATAATGTGTTAACCGGATTCACTTTTTTAGTTGGAGATATACAAATCGCGCCCAATTTCTTGTGGCAAAAACCATTGGTTGATCCCATGCCAAATGATGTTCGGGGACCCGGACGACTTAGAAATATTCAGGCAGACCCATTTGCCGTTAGAATAAATAGAGAAACCATCGCCGGAGAGCTACTCATCACCTACGACCCCACGCCCGGCACATGGATGTACGATTGGGATAACGACCGTTCGGAAGACGCAAAATTCGCCGTAAGTGCGGGCTTCGTATATCGTCACTTGCCGACCACACAGGATGCAGCCATCGGCTTTCTCGACAATAGAACCTCTTTTCCTTTTGACCAATCAGCTCCCGCACGGGATTTGTGGGAATCCAACATCAGAGTCGTTTCCAAGATTAATTCGGACTTCGGCATCATCGCCAACTTCCTAATCGGTAATGCTCAATCCAATGGCAGTGACGAAAGATTGATAGAACGCTACACGATGGACTTGAGAGCCTTGTACAAAAAACTCAAATTGACCTCACAAGTACACATCAACGACTGGGGACCATTCGATTACCACCGCGATTTCAACCTGACTTATCCGCTCCAATTGACGCTGGATTTATCCACCACTTTGGGCAAGCCGGATTGGTTTATCTTGCCCGGTACCCAAATGGGGGTACGCGCGACATGGCGGTCATTAGATGAATTTTCACCACGCTATCTACCCAATGAAGCCCTCGAATTTGCCACGTCACCGATTATCAGTCCCGTAGGATTCGACAATGGTACAGAGTGGGAACTCAGAACATATATTCATATTAATATTGGAAAATAATGTTGTTCAAAAATAAGAAATTCTAACGCGAGTCCACCCCCCAACCCCCTCCAAAGGGGGAGATTTCCACGTATATATCTCCCCCTTTGGAGGGGGTTGGGGGGTGGAAAATGCGTAATACTTTCTTACCCATGAATACATCTAATAATATTTTAAAATTGAACTTAGTGGTTCAATTCGCTAAATAAAAAAATAGAAATCATCATGAAAATAAATAAATCTATAACATCGGGTATCCTCTGCTTAATAGGGATGCTATTACTTTTCAACAGTTGCAGAAAAAGAGACATCTCTGATGATGCAATACTGGCGACCTACTCCAAAAACGGAGAAGTTTTCATTGACGGATTTAGTGCCGGACTTGAATATTTGCCTTTTGCAGATTCTTACTTTGAGGCGTTTTCGGTAGATGAAGATACCAAGTATGAAGGCACAGCTTCCATGCGATTTGATGTGCCGAACGAAGGCAACACCAACGGTTCTTATGCCGGAGCGATTTTTCCGGATAATGGCATACGCGACCTTTCTGACTTTGATGCCCTTACCTTTTGGGCAAAATCCACGACCGCAGCCACTATAAACGATATTGGTTTCGGACAAGATTTTGACGAAAATAAATACGAAGTTTCAGTAAGCGGATTGGAATTGACGACCAACTGGAAAGAGTACACAATACCCATTCCCGACCCTTCTAAATTGACCGCTGAAAGAGGCTTATTCTGGTACGCAGAAGGACCGGAAAACAACAACGGGTATTCGTTTTGGATAGACGAATTGGAATTTAAAAACTTAGGGACAATTGCACAGCCTCGCCCCGCTATCATGAATGGAGAGGATATTACTACCGAAACATTTGCCGGTACAAATACGCCCGTTACAGGCTTGCAGCAAACCTTTAACTTAGCTGACGGTTCTGACCAAACGGTAAATATTACCCCTGCCTACTTCGAGTTTACCTCTTCCAACCCCGGTGTTGCTACCGTAAATGAAAGTGGCGTAGCAACTGCCGTAAGCGAGGGAACAGCCGTCATTACAGCCACTTTAGGTGGGATAGAAGCCGCAGGACAACTAACCATTGTCGTCTCAGGAGGTTTCAATACAGCACCGACACCTACACAAGACCCGTCCAATGTGATTTCTATTTTCAGTGATGCCTACAATAATATACCCGTAGATTACTACAATGGATTTTGGGCACCCTATCAAACCACATTTGGTGGTAACAATACCGTTATCAATGGCGATAATTTGATTTCATACACGAGTTTAAACTTCGTAGGTATTCAATTTGCGGTTGATGTACCAACCGTTGATGCCTCGGCGATGACACATTTTCATATCGACGTGATGGCAAGAGAAGACGTGCAATCCGGCGATTACCTCGTAGTAAGATTGGTCGATGCAGGGGCGGATAATACACTCGGTACCGGCGATGATACTTCCGGTGAAATAACGCTTAGTGATGCCAATCTGTCCAATGGAGAATGGTATAGCCTTGACGTGCCTTTATCGGATTTGGTGGGACTTACCGGAATATCCAATCTGGCGCAGGTCATTTTTGTTTCTGACGAAACTATAACCAGCGTCTTTATCGACAATATTTACTTGTACGGTGGCGGTGGTGCAGGTGCTACGATGCCAACAACGCCCGCCCCGACACCCGCACAAGATGCTGCCGATGTGATTTCCATTTACAGTGATACTTATACCGATGTAGCGGGTTCTGATTTTAACCCGAATTGGGGACAAACAACAGCGGTTTCGGAAGTCCCTGTTTCCGGTAATAATACTTTATTTTATGAAGGCTTAAATTATCAAGGTTTCCAAATTGGTACCCCACAAGATGTCTCCGACATGGACTATCTACACCTTGATTATTGGACGGATAATTCTACCGAACTCAATGTGTATTTAATTAGCGGAAATGCAACCGAAGTACCCAAATCACTCGCTGTGCCAACCTCCGGTTGGGTAAGTATCGACATTCCTTTGGGCGATTTTTCTCCGGTAGATTTGATGGATATTATCCAATTGAAATTTGACGGTAACGGCGATATTTATTTAGACAATATTTACTTCTACAAAGAATCAGGCGGCGGTAGCGAACCAAACTCCCCTGCACCCACACCCACGCAAGCAGAAGCCGACGTAATTTCCTTGTACAGTGGAGCATATACGAATGTAGCAGGTTCTGACATTAACCCGAATTGGGGGCAAACAACAGTGGTTTCAGAAGTGCCTATTTCCGGGAATAACACCTTATTTTATGAAGGGTTAAACTATCAAGGTTTCCAAATTGGTACGCCACAAGATGTCTCCGACATGGACTATCTGCACCTTGATTATTGGACGAATAATTCTACCGCACTCAATGTGTTTTTAATTAGTGGAAATACAATCGAAACACCCAAAGCACTCGCTGTGCCGACCTCCGGCTGGGTAAGTATTGACATTCCGTTGGGCGATTTTTCTCCGGTAGATTTGACGGATATTATTCAATATAAATTTGACGGTAACGGCGATATTTATTTAGATAATATTTACTTCTACAAAGAATCAAGTACAACAGGAGAGCCGAGCCTTCCTCTGGACTTTGAAGATGGCTTTAATCCGGTCATTCCATTTGATGGCGGTGCAACGGCTGCCGTAATTAACAATACTGTCGGCGGTACAAATACGTCAAGTAAAATTCTACAATTCAATAAAGTAGTTGGCTCTGCGTGGTACTCAGGGGTCGTATTTGACGACGAACTTAGAACTACTCCCTTGATTGATTTATCCAACGGCACTATTTTTACCGTTAAAATGTGGTCGCCTACTGCCGGAGTAAATGTACGCCTGCAATTGGAGGGCGGTGCAGCACCCGCTTACGAGGCTTTCCAAACGATTCCTACTGCCAATGAATGGGTCACGTTGACCTTCGATTTCACCAGTCAGGTAAATACGGCGGATACTTATCCAAAGTTTGCTTTATTCCCCGATTTTGATTTCGGAAATCAAGTACCGGTCAGCGTAGAAGCGATTTATTATATTGATGATATTAGTCAGTAATAAGAATAAAAGATATTTTTTGCTAATGCGTTCTACCCCCTCGCTCCCTCCAAAGGGGGAGACTAACGCGAGTCGTTCTTCGCGAAGCGAAGAATCTCCCCCTTTGGAGGGGGCAGGGGGTGGAATACGCAAGACACAAATCTTTAATTTTATTCCAAATGCAAAAATTATCAAAAAACTTATTTTCTATCATCACTTAAAAATATTACAATGCGAACATCATATTATTTCAATAAAAAAAATAAATATAACAACATCGTTTTTTTAGCCACACTCCTAATCATTTTCGGAGGCTGCAACAAAGACGATACACAAACTGTCACCACCTTCACCAATCTTGTCTTTGCAGACGAATTTGACGGTAGTACGATTGATGCCACCACATGGAATTACGACTTGGGCATCGGAAACGCGATTTCTGGCGATGGCTGGGGCAATAATGAATTGCAATATTACACCGACCGACCGGAGAATGTTAAAATCGAAGACGGTGTATTACATATTATCGCTCGGCAGGAATCTTTCATGGGGTCGGGCTATACCTCCGGGCGTATCAATTCCGCAGGTAAATTGGAGCAAGCATACGGACGTTTTGAGGCGCGTATCCAGTTGCCCTGGGGGCAAGGGCTTTGGCCCGCCTTCTGGCTTTTGGGCAACAATATCGACGAAGTGAGCTGGCCCCAATGCGGCGAAATCGACATCATGGAATATCGAGGACAAAATCCAACCGTCCTTCTCGGCAGCGTACACGGACCGGGCTATTCCGCAGGTGAATCTGTCGGAAAAGAGTATAATTTGGAGAACGACCGATTTGATACCGGATTTCATATTTTTGGCATCGAATGGGGACCTGAATACATCAATTATTATGTCGATGATGTCTTGTACAATCAAATAACACCCGATGATGTCACCGGAGAATGGGTGTTTGACCATCCTTTTTTCATCATTATGAACCTCGCTGTCGGTGGCAATTTTGTTGGCTCGCCCAATGCCAATACCGTTTTTCCGCAGACGATGCTTGTGGATTACGTGCGGGTGTATAGTGAATAAGGTTGAGTGGGGTACAAAGCGGTGATATGACAGGGAGGTACGTTAGTACCGACACCGTTTGTAGCAAGGTCTAAGAACAACCGATTAAGGTACGTAGTACCGACACCGTTAGCGCGTACAAACGGTGTCGGTGCTAACGCACCTTAGTTAACTTTTGGTTTGTTTTTTCTACAAACGGGGTCGATGCTAACGCATCTTTTAAATGCAATGTGACGACCACCGATTTGTAATACAATCAAATCATATAGAACCGCACGGTTACATTTTACATTTAAAAACCACAAAAAAAAATATGTAATACACGCTATAAATAAAAGCAGACTTCATACTTTTATACCCAAATGAAAAATCTAAGAACAATGACTACCGACATCGAACAACTGAGTATAGCAGGCGAACAATTTTACAAGATTGCAAATGTGGACGACCTGCGCCCATTTTTTATGAGCATCGTCAGTGATTCCAATCACTGGATATTCATATCGAGCAATGGCGGTTTGAGTGCAGGAAGGCAAAATGCCGACCATGCTTTATTTCCTTATTATACCGATGATAAAATCACAGAATTTGCAGAGGTTACGGGGAGTAAATCTATCTTTTTGATTGATAATCAAGGGAATGCGCCGCTACTTTGGGAACCCTTCTCTATCCGACAGGAGGGCAAGTATAAACTAAGTAGAAACCTCTACAAAAACATCTACGGCAATAAAGTGCTGTTTGAAGAAATCAACCACGATATAGGATTGACCTTTAGATATCAATGGAATTCGAGTGATAAATTTGGCTTCGTCAAAAAATCAGAACTGATAAATGATAGCGACAAAAAAGTGACCATTTCCTTCGTGGATGGCATTCAAAATATCATTCCTTCGGGCATTGTGAGCGACCTCCAAAACGACCTCAGCAATCTGGTAGATGCCTACAAACGAAATGAACTCATCAAATCGACGGGCATTGGAATTTTCGCTTTAAGTGCCATTATCACAGACAAAGCCGAGCCGAGTGAATGTCTGAAAGCCAACGTAGCGTGGAGCTTGGGCGTGGAAAATCCGACCTACCTTTTGTCCTCACGACAATTAAAAAACTTCCGAAAAAATCAAGGCATAAAAGAAGAAGTCGATGTAAAAGCCGAAAAAGGGGCATACTTCCTTAGCGATACGCTTACTCTGCAAGCGAAGGCGGTGAAAGAGTGGATGATTTGTGCAGATATAGACAAGAGCCAAGTTGCGGTTGTAGAGTTATCAGAAATGATAAAAGACGGCAACTTAAAAGCCTTAGTAGAGCAAGACATCGAATCAGGAACGCAACGATTAATTAAGCTCGTTGCCTCCTCCGATGGATTGCAGTTTTCGGCAGACCAACGCAGAGATGTCCGGCATTTTGCCAATACGCTCTTCAATATCATGCGAGGTGGTATTTTTGATGAAAATTACCGGATAGAAAAATGGGATTTTACAAAATACCTGTCAAATGCCAATCGCAAAGTCTATGATAGCAACGCTGATTTTGTAGAAAAACTACCCGATACTTTTTCTTTTTTCGACCTAAAAACATCGCTAAAACCCATAAAAAATCCTGATTTGAGGCGATTATGTCTGGAATATTTGCCCTTGAGCTTCAGCCGACGACATGGCGACCCCAGCCGTCCGTGGAATAGATTTTCCATCAATACCAAAAGCGAAGACGGCTCGAAAATTCTGGATTACGAAGGCAATTGGCGAGATATTTTTCAGAATTGGGAAGCCCTTGCACACGCCTATCCTGCCTTCATCGAAAGCATGGTGTTAAAATTCCTAAACGCCTCTACTTTTGAGGGTTACAACCCATACAGAGTGACAAAAGGCGGCTTCGATTGGGAAACCATTGAGCCGGATAATCCTTGGTCTTACATTGGGTATTGGGGCGACCATCAAATTATTTATCTGTTGAAGTTTTTGGAATTTTTCAAAGACTATTCTTCCGCAGGATTACAACATTATTTTGATGAAGAAATTTTCGTTTATGCGAATGTTCCGTACAAAATAAAATCCTTCGCTGACATTCTGGCTAATCCAAAAGACACCATTGAATTTGACGAAAAATTGGACCACGAAATACGCAAACATAAAGCTGATATAGGCGCAGATGGTACTTTATTAAAAGATAAAAACGGCGCGATACACCGCGTCAGTTTTATGGAAAAAATACTGGCGACTTTACTCTCCAAGCTCTCCAATTTCATCCCCGAAGGCGGTATCTGGATGAACACCCAACGCCCCGAATGGAACGATGCCAACAACGCACTCGTAGGCAATGGCGTGTCGATGGTTACGCTGTATTATATCAGAAGATTTCTTGTTTTTTTCAAACAAACATTAGCACATTCCGAATTAAAGAATTTTAAAATCTCGTCGGAATTATTGGAGTTCTACAAAGGTATTCAGCAGGTATTCGCGGAAAATAAACACCTCCTCACCAAGCAAATGTCGGACATCGAACGCAGCTTGATACTCAATGGATTGGGCGAAGCAGCAGATAAATTTCGACACCAAATTTACACTACATCTTTTGCCGGTCAAAAAGCGACTTTATCCAAAGAAGATTTGCAAGCCTTTATTGATTTGAGCATTGATTATGCCGAGCATACCATCAATCATAATCAACGTCCCGACAAGCTCTATCACGCCTACAATCTCATGTCCGTAACCGATGAAGGCGTGGCTGTATCTTACCTCAGCGAAATGCTTGAGGGGCAGGTCGCGGTCTTGAGTTCGGGCTATTTGTCGGCACAGGCAACGCTCGAAGTCTTGGATGGATTGAAAAATAGCAAACTATTTAGACAAGACCAATACAGCTATATACTTTATCCCAACAAGGAATTAAAGGGATTTATGGAGCGAAATATTATTCCTAAAAAAACAGTCGTAGCATCGAAATTACTCACTCAATTATTGCAAAACGGTTCTTCCGAAATCATTGAAAAAGACATCAAAGGCGGCTATCATTTTAATGGTGCGTTTAGAAATGCCAACGACCTCGAAGCCGCCATTGACCAACTCCCAAAATCCGAATATGGCGATTTGGCGAAGCAAGAAAAAGAACAGGTACTACAAGTATTTGAGGAGGTTTTTAATCATAAAGAATTTACCGGAAGGTCGGGTACTTTTTACGGTTACGAGGGGCTGGGTTCTATCTACTGGCACATGGTTTCCAAACTTCAATTGGCAGTACAAGAATGTTGCTTGAAAGCCATTAAAAACAAGGAAGATGAAGGAGTAATCGGTCGTTTATTAGAGCATTATTACGAAATAAACGAAGGAATTGGTGTGCATAAATCACCTTCTTTGTACGGCGCATTCCCCACTGACCCGTACTCACACACGCCCGGTGGCAAAGGCGCACAACAACCCGGTATGACCGGACAGGTCAAAGAGGATATTCTATCTCGATATGGCGAACTCGGTGTCTTTATCCGCGAAGGAAAATTATTATTCAACCCTTGCCTTCTACGAAAAAGTGAGTTCCTGAAAACCGCCCAAAAATTTGATTATGTAGATGTACAAGGTCAATCCAAAACAATTCAGATAGTGCCAAATTCACTCTGCTTTACTTATTGTCAAGTGCCGATAATTTACACATTAGCGGATAAAAATCAAGTAGAAGTAATTAGCATGAATGAGGAAATCAGCCATTTTGATTCCCTTGAATTGAACCAACAATTGAGTGAGCAAATTTTTGAACGAAAAGGAAGTATCGCGCGGATTGTGGTGAGGTTGAAGGGGGATATATTGAAGTAATTAAACGTACAAAATTAACCTGTCATCACGCATAGAAATGACGGATGTGTTTTGGTGTTTTCATTTTTTATAAAAAATTGGGTTCTTTGACAATTTTTGCAAAACGGGAAAACCATTCGTAGGGACAGGGCATGCCCTGTCCCTACGAATGAGGAGGGAAGTTTCATACAATAATTACACGATGTATTTTGTAAAAAATGTCAAAGAACCAAAAAACGTACAAAATCACACAGCAAAAGATGAAAAATAATATTCTAATTATCGCAGGCTTAGTTGTATTGTTTTTATTTTCCTGTAAAAGCAATACAACCAAAGAACATTCAAATCAGAATAGAAAAGAGGTGACAGCAAAAGAAATTTTAGGCAATAAAAACTACCCTGCAATTGCCTTTGGGGGATACAGAAAAAATACGCGCGACATTCAACCAACGGTGGCAGAACTCAAGGAGGATATGAAGATACTCTCCGCCATGGGGATTAGAATTGTCCGAACCTATCACACGAAATTGGCACATGCCTCTAACGTACTCAAAGCCATAAAAGAGCTTAAAAGCGAAGACCCCGGTTTTGAAATGTACGTCATGTTGGGGGCGTGGATAAATTGCGAAAATGCGTGGACAGAAAACCCGAACCACAACGGGGAAAACGAAGAAGAAAACGCCGCTGAAGTCCAACGAGCCATTGACATGGCGAATGAATATCCCGACATCGTAAAAGTTGTCGCTGTGGGCAATGAGGCGATGGTCAAATGGGCGGCAACGTACTATGTGCAGCCAAATATCATTTTGAAATGGGTCAATCATTTGCAAGACTTGAAGCGGGAAGGGAAATTAGATAAAAACCTTTGGATTACCAGTTCCGACAACTTTGCTTCATGGGGCGGCGGCGAAGACCGTTACCACACCGAAGACCTCACCAAATTGATAAAAGCGGTTGATTATGTGTCTCTGCACACCTACCCGATGCACGACACGCATTATAATCCGAGTTTTTGGGGCGTGGATGAAAGCGAGACACAACTTTCCAAAGCGGAGCAATTGGATAAAGTCATGCAACGCTCCGCCGATTACGCAGTCAATCAATACAATCAGACTGCCGCATACATTAAAAGTCTGGGCATTGATAAACCCATTCATATTGGCGAATCCGGTTGGGCGAGCCTATCCAATGGCTTTTACGGACCGGGCGGCAGCAAGGCAAATGATGAATATAAACAAGGGCTTTATCATCAATTGATGCGCGACTGGTCAGAGAAAAATGGGGTGTCTTGCTTTTACTTTGAAGCCTTCGATGAGCCGTGGAAAGATGGCAAAAATCCCGACGGTTCCGAAAATCATTTTGGGCTATTCACGGTAGATGGTCAAGCCAAATATCCAATATGGGACTTGGTCGATAAAGGCATATTTGAAGGATTGACAAGAGGCGGAAACAAGATTGTAAAAACCTATAACGGCAATAAAGAAGCCTTGATGAAAGATGTGGAATTGCCCCCTGTACGAAAATTTGAATAAGCGTATAAGTCTATAATACAATGATGGCTTTTTCATAAAAAATAAAACCTTCAAAAAATACGCACCAAGCCTCCGAACACGTAGAGAAAATTCATGAATTTTCTCTACGTGTTCAGTAGCACCGAACGAAAATAGAACAGCTAGCACCTCAAATACGGTATGGAAGTCTACTTTTTGGCATTTTTAGGTGCGTTTTATTTTTATGAAAAAGCCATTATAATACAATATCTTCGCCAAATTATGAATTATGAATTATGAATGACAAATAAATTTAAATCTTATTTTATTTCTTACTGACAATTAACAATTAACAAATTGTATATTTTTTATTATTCAAAATTTTTGGCATGTTTAAATTTCTCATAAAAGTAGTTGACACTTTTTTTCTTATTTTAAGAATAAAAATAATATTTGAAAAATCCGTTTGCTAAACTTTTAGAGTTTCGTAAACGTAAGCAACCCACTGACTTTTAGTTAATTACAAAACTTTGTACTTCGCTCACGTTTACGAAACTTGAAAAGTTTAGCAAACGGGATACATTATTTTTTGTCCAAAAGTGTCAACCGCACCATTAAACATGCCAAATTTTTTATTCAAAATTCAAAATTGGCGAACACATTGATAATAAGCTCGTAATGAATGATTTAGCTATCAAGTGAATTGGGGAAATATTTATGTCTCATTCCTAAAGCAGTCATTACGGCATCCACTTTAGATTTCAATATCGAACTCAACAACAAATCCACGCCCGTCAAAATAAGCGCACAGGCAATTCAGACGATAATTATTTAAGATAACACACTGATAAAGAGAAGATTATTTACTCATTTATTCATTTACTAATTTACTCATTCAATTCACTATGAGCAATCCAACAACACAATCAGTACCCATGGGACAAAAAATCGCCTTTGGTTTAGGCATGTTAGCCAATCAAATGTTTCCGGCTATACTGGGTATTTTTATGGTCGTCTTGGTACAAGATTTGGGATTTCCGGGATGGATGTGGGGGATGTTATTTTTTCTCCCAAGAATCTTTGATTCCATTACCGACCCGATAATGGGTTTTATCTCCGACAACACCCGTTCTGTATGGGGTCGCCGTCGCCAATATGTATTTATAGGTGCTATCATAATGGGTGTTGCGTTCATTATCATGTGGCAAATTTACAGAGAAAATAGCATTGATTACAATTTCATGTATTTCCTGCTGTGGTCATTTGTATTTTATTTGGGTTTGACCATCTTTAGCGTGCCGTATGTGGCGATGGGTTACGAGATGAGCGACGACTTCCACGAGCGTACCAATATCATGGCGATAGCTCAATGGATAGGACAATGGGCTTGGGTGATTGCGCCGTGGTTTTGGGTGATTATGTACGACCAAAGTTGGTTCAATACCGCCGATGAAGCCACCAGAAACTTATCCATTTGGGTTGGGATTGTTTGTATGGTACTGGCGATGATTCCCGCCATATTTATCCCCGCCGAATCCACCAAAGATGACGACAGCCTCATACCACTCACCTTATCCAATACACGAAACAGTCTAAAAGAAATTGCTAACGGATTTATAGAGGCTTTCAAAATAAAACCCTTTAGAAAAATATGTATATCTACATTTTTGATTTTCAATGCTTTTAATACCATTGCGGCATTTTCATTTTTTATCATCGTTTGGCATCTTTTCGCCGGAGATGCGGGTGCTGCGGGTCTGTGGCCCACGCTTTTTGGCTGTGTCGGGGCTTTAATCACCACTTTTATCGTCATCCCAACCGTTGCGTGGATGTCTAAAAAAATAGGCAAAAAACGGACTTTCCTGATATCGCAAGGCATCTCTATCATCGGTTACATATTACTTTGGTTTTTATTTATACCGGGCAAACCTTATATGTTTCTGTTCGCTTTGCCCTTCTTTTCATTTGGCATAGGTGGCTTATTTACAATCATGATGTCTATGACCGCCGATATATGCGACCTCGACGAATTACATTCCGGCAAACGCAGAGAAGGCATCTTCGGAGCGATTTACTGGTGGATGGTCAAATTTGGTTTTGCGATTGCAGGCGGTTTGAGTGGTTTGATTTTGTCTATTGTTGGTTTTGACCCGGGATTGGGGGTGCAGCCCGAAGGTGCTATCGAAGGATTGAGGCTTTTCTATTCCGGCTTACCTATTTTGGGAACATCCATCGCCATACTTGTCATGTGGAATTACGACCTCGATGAAGCAAAGGCAAATGAGATACGTGCGGAGTTGGATGAGAGGAAAACGGAGGCTGTTATTAGTAAATAAATAAACGAGATGGAACGCAGATTTCTTTTCCTTTTGAATAGTGAATAAAAAAATCCGTGTCCATCCGTTTAATCCGCTAAATCCGTGTTCTATCACGCTAATTTGATATTTTAAAAATCATCAAATATCCATCAACCCCCTCATTTTCTGAATAGCTTTTTCCGTAGAATGTATCAATGCCTCATTTCCTTTTATTTTTCTGATGGATAATGCTTTTTCAAACTCCGTTAAAGCCAAGTCCAATTTACCCCATTCATAATAATTTTTTCCTTTATGCTGATGAATAAAATCCAGTAAGTCGCGGTGTTCGTTATTCGTGTTAATTTGTTGTTCCAATGTGGTGTGTATCTCTTCTGCGGCTTCAAATCTACCTTGAAATTGCAGCGTGGTCGCCAAGCGAATTTCATTCACGATATACAATTTCTCACTATTCAAATCACGAATAATCGACTGTGCATCAGTAAGTTGTTTGAATGACACGGCTAAATTTCCGACGATGCGATTGAGTGCGCCGAGCTTGGAAAGGTGTTTTGCTTTTTCGAGATTCGTATTTGCGTCTGCTAATTTTTGTTCTAAAGAAATAATGCCTTTTTCAAATTCCTCCCAATCGTCCGGCACTTCGCGGAGATTGTCGCCTATGGTGTAGTTCATATTGTATTTTCGTAAAACGGTGCTTCCAGCCCGTTCCACGTTAGTTTTGCAATACACACGCAGGAACGGGCTGGAAGCACCGTTCTACGGGGGCGCGAACTGGAAGTATCGCGCTACGATTGCTTTAAATTGGGATTCTTTTAGTGTTACGAGGCTTAGTCAGCGTACTTCGATAGTCGCGCAGACCCGACATAAATGCGCTCACCGAATCCGTATCTTTAATGTAATCGTAATAGGTTATTTTTTCCACCACCGCTTTCAACTCAAAACACCAATAAATCGTCATCAAAGGATTAATCCATAATTGGCTGTTTTTCGTGTGTTCGGTTCTGTGATAATCGCCGTATTCGCCCTCCAAAGCACTGATAATCGAATTGGAAACAATGCTTCTTTTCTCCATTTTTCCATTGACAAAATCAACGGCATCTTTGTACTGTCGCGCTTCGGGCATTTGCGGAATGAGGTGAAATGCCCCCAAATACGCACCTTCACGCGAGAGTGTCGCCACATTCTCTAGATAACGAAAATGCGACACACCATGATAGTGATCCACGCCAAAACCAAGATTGAGCAAATACTGTTTTTTAATACCCGTCTGATGCACTGCCGACATCGAAATCACGTCTTCAATGGGTGTTCCCAAGCCTTCTTCATCACCAAACATAATACTATCCGTACCGCCATCAATTAGCACTACGGTATCTATTTATGTTTGTCTATCAAGTAATTATAAATATTTCGGAAACTGACAACGCCGCTTCGCTCAAAAGCATATATCGTAGCGTCGTGACCTTGTGTGGTGAGCCATTCTTTGAGGTATTTTTCAGGAAAATAACTCTCGGAAAGGTCGCGATCATGGTCTTTGATACGGTAGCAATTTGGAAATTCCTCTTTGGGAGTAGTTCCTTTCAGGAAGCTAAAAGAATAATTGCCAAGAATGACGTTTTTTCCTTGTTTCACCAAATTTAAATAGAAGGGAATACCTGCGTAAATATCAAAACCGCCACCTGCGCCCGCCAACAGAATATTTTGGCTGTCCTCAAGTTTTTGAAATATCGGGATTTGATTAAGCGTGTACATAATGGTTAATGATTAAGGGTTAACGGTTAATGATTAGTTGCTTGTAATATGTGTACAAGATATTTTTATTTTTAATAAATTAAAAACCAAAAAAATACAAAAAATACGTTCGCTCGCGTCCTACAAATTAATCATTAATCGTTAACCATTATAAAAATGGTTCTTTGACAATTTTTGCATTTGGAATAAAATTAAAGATTTGCACCTTGCGTATTCCACCCCCAGCCCCCTCCAAAGGGGGAGAGTCGGTTGATTTTCAAAGTTTTATCTCCCCCTTTGGAGGGGGCTGGGGGGTGGAAAGGTGTGAAAATCAACATTCCGATAATTTCTCTTTTTGCAAAAATTGTCAAAGAACCATAAAAATTACGGTTTTATTTTCTCTTCAACACCTGCAAAATCACCTGCTTTGACATAAATCAAGGCTTCTTCATTGAGATGTTTTGCGATAGCAGTGTTGATTTGCTCAACAGTGAGGTCGGCGATTTTTTGTTCGAGACTTTCATCCCACATCAAATCGCGGTCTATGTCAAGATAGCGGTTGAGTGTACCGGAAAGGCTGCCGTCTTGGGCGCGACTCACGGTGCGTGACTGTAGCCAGCCCGACTTCGCAGCATCCATTTCTTCTTGACTGAACCCTTCTGTGCGAACTTTTTGGATTTCCTCTTTGAAAGCTGCTTCTACAGCGTCGCGGTTTTCGGGCGCGTAGATGGCATAGCCGCCGAAGGTAGCACTTTCGTCTTGAGCACTGGCATTGAACCATGAGCCTACGCCGTAGCTCAAACCATCAGTACGACGGATACGTGTCGCCAAACGCGAGTTGAGGAAACCGCCACCAAGCATGTAATTACCCAACATCATTGCAGCATAATCAGGATGGTCGTCGCGGATTTGCATTTTTGTACCCGCAAAGAACATGGCATTAGCTTTGTCTGGTGTTTCGAGGTTTTGGTTGGCGGCTTTTATAGGCTGGTAAGTATTGGCAATGCGCTCGTAATCTGCCGGGCTTTTCCAATCGCCAAAATGCTCTTCAATCTTACCCTTAATCGCCGCTTCGTCGAAGTCTCCAACAATCGCTACAGTAGCATCAGACGCGCCATAGAAAGTCTGGTGGAAGTCTTTGACATCTTCCAATTTGATATTTTTAACGGCTTCGATGGACTCTTCCAAAGTCATTTTATAGCGTACATCACCCTTTGGATATGGATTGAGCAAACGGCTGAACGTATTATTGGCAACCGCCTGTGGGTCAGAAAGTCCTTCTTCGCGATAGGCGAGTTCTTCCTCTTTCATTTTGTCAAATTCATTGGCATCGAAAGTTGGATTTTTCATCATATCTGCCACTAAATCAATGAGTTCAGGAAGATTGTCGTGCTCGGTTTCGATACGTGCCGTGACACTGCTCGTGCCGCCATAGATGCGTACATTGGCATTGAGTTGGTCGAGTCTGTCTTTGATTTCCTGACGGTTCATGGTCTCTGTGCCACGCATGAGCATGTCTGTGACCATGCTTGCAGCAGTAGATTTACCTGCCAATGCTTTTGGCGAACCGTAGCGGAAAGTGATTTGAGCTGCAACTGCGTCGCCGCGTGTTTCTTTCGATAGTAAGGCGTATTCGATACCGCTTTTGGCTTCGCCGCGTGTGGTACGGGATTCGATATTTTTTGGCGACGGGTCAAATTCTTCACCTACGGCAACATCCTCGCGCCCTTTGTAGTCTTTGACGAGTTCCATCACATCCGGTGCATCTGGAATCTCTGCACGATCAGCATCTTCCGTTGGATAGAATAAACCAATGGTACGATTGGAAGGCTTAAAGTAGTTTTTAGCTACTCGTACAACATCCTGTGTTTCAATAGCTTCTACATTATCTCTAAACATAAAAAACAATCGCCAATCGCCTTGTGCGATGTACTCGCTCATGCGTCTGCCTACGCGGTCAGCATTATTGTATGACAAGTCCCAATTTTTGAGAATGCGTGTTTTTGCGCGTTGTACTTCTTCCTCTGTCGGCGGATTTTCTTTCAAACCATCCAAAGTCGCCACGAGAATTTCTTTGGCTTTCTGCAAGTCGTTTTCCTTACGTACATCTGCGCCCATATAAATAAAACCGCCTTCTTTGAGTCCGGGAGCAAAACCCCATACGTAAGAAGCAATTTTAGGCTCCATGAGAGCCTTGTACAATCTACCCGATGGCTGGTCGGTCAATAATTCCTCTATCACAGCGACAGCGGCATAATCAGCGTGTGGACCGGGAGGTACATGATACATACACGACATCGCTTGTACATCGCCGGAGCGACGCAGCGTGACGAGGCGTTCGCCATCTTGTGTAGGTTCTTTGGTGTAGGTGGGGATGAGTTCGCGCTCGGGGCGGGGGATTTTTCCGAACTTTTCTTTGATGAGTTTGAGGGTTTTTTCTTCGTTGATTTTTCCGGCTACGACCAATACTGCATTGTCCGGCTGGTAGTATTTTTTGTAAAACGCTTTGAGGCGATCAATGGGTACATTTTCAAGGTCGCTACGTGCGCCAATGGTGCTTTGACCGTAATTGTGCCACATATAGCCTGCTCCCATGACACGCTTTAGTAGTACGCCCGAAGGTCTGTTTTCGCCTGCTTCGTACTCATTTCGCACAACGGTCATTTCGCTATCAAGGTCTTTTTTAGCGATGAATGAATTAATCATACGATCAGCTTCAAGGTCTAATGCCCAATCGAGATTTTCATCGGTTGCAGTGAATGTTTCAAAGTAATTGGTGCGGTCGTACCAAGTCGTACCGTTGGGGCGTGCGCCATGTTCGGTCAATTCTTGTGGAATGTCAGGGTGGTTGGGCGTACCTTTGAATACAAGGTGTTCGAGCAAGTGCGCCATGCCCGTTTCGCCGTAGCCTTCGTGGCGTGAACCTACAAGGTAGGTGATATTCACGGTAATGGTGGCTTTGGATTGGTCGGGAAAGAGCAATACTCTCAAGCCATTATCCATTTGATACTCTGTGATACCCTCTACGGTAGTGACTTTTGTGAGGTTGGCTGTGGGTATTTCGGGTTTTACTTGTGGTATGGTTAATTGTGTTTTCACACGTTTTTTCTTTTTATTGCGTTTTTTTTGTGCGAATACCGGAGTGGTAAACATAGCTGCTATGAATAGCAAAACCATCCATTTTGATGTGCATCTCATATTATTTTTTGTTTAAAATAGTGAAGAAAATAATTTGATGTTAGAATAGTTAGTTTTAAATATCTGATTTAGAATATGCAATAATATTTAACTAAACTAAATTTATAGTTATTTGAGTTAAATTTAATCTTTTTTTAACATCTCATTTTAAATTTATTTCAAAACGTAGTAATAAGGGAAGACGAAAAAAATAATCTACCCGTCTGAATTGTTCTTTTTCTTATATGTTTCACTAAATCTTCCTTA
>ENA-ORXR01001204-ORXR01001204.1-marine-metagenome-genome-assembly--contig:-NODE-1204-length-28400-cov-16.078099_pt1 | contig 28400 bp, 26 predicted proteins | sample MGYA00237866_ERZ511479 | MGnify/ENA metagenome assembly ERZ511479
GTGTAGCGGGAGCCACAATCCATGAGGCCGATTTGTAAAACAGCGCAGCCGCGTGGTGATTGCCTCGTAAACATCTTGTAGATTAAACCATTGGCAGCCATCGGGGTTGTCACCACGCGGGCGGTCCTAACCTCCCAAAGTTCTGAGTTCGGCAGAGCTCCCGAGTTGAAACCATAGTTTCAACGGGGCCTGCGAACGCTTCCGCATGGGCGGCTATTCGATATTATGGCCTGACTTGTTGGCACGTAGCACTTACCAAAAATTATGGATGAGCATTTTGACACGGTGATTATTGGCGCGGGGCTTTCGGGTATTGGCGCGGCGTGTCACCTCCGCCGAGAGTGCCCAAGCCGCAGCTTTGTCATCCTCGAGGCCCGCGCGCGCATGGGCGGGACGTGGGATTTATTTCGCTATCCCGGCATTCGCTCCGACTCCGATATGCATACGCTGGGCTATGATTTTAAACCTTGGACGAGCGGCAAAGTCATCGCAGATGGTCCCGCGATTTTGGACTATATCAAAGAAACCGCGGCGGAATTTCAAGTCGAAGAGCATATTCGATATAATCGCAAAGTGATTGCGATGGATTGGTCATCGGGCGAGGCGCATTGGCGGTTGACCCTTGCGGGGCCAGACGGCGCCACTACCACGCTGACGGCAAATTTCGTGATTTCCGCGGCCGGATATTATAATTACGACAAAGGCCATGACCCGCATTTTGACGGGCGTGAGGATTTCGCGGGCGATATTATTCACCCGCAACATTGGCCCGAAGATTACGACGCAGCGGGTAAGAAAATCGTCGTGATTGGCTCCGGCGCAACGGCTGTGACCTTGGTGCCAAATCTCGCGCAGAGCGCAGAGCATGTGACGATGCTGCAGCGGAGCCCGACATGGATCGCCAGCCAGCCAGATACGGATTGGATCGCCGATATTTTGCGGAAAATTCTGCCGACCAAGCTCGCCTATAAAATCACGCGCGCAAAGAACATCGCCTATACGCGGTTCATTTATAATCGCGCGCAGAAAAAGCCGAAGAAAGTCGGCGATTTTTTGCTCAAGCGAATACGCAAAGAATTGGACGCGGATTACGATGTCGAGACCCATTTTACGCCGACATATAATCCGTGGGATCAGCGGCTCTGTCTCGTCCCCAATTCCGATCTATTCAAGGCGATGAACGCGGGCAGGGCGTCAATTGTAACCGACCACATTGACAGATTTGTTGCGGGCGGCGTGTTGCTGAAATCCGGAGAGACATTGCCCGCCGACTTGATTGTGACGGCCACCGGATTAGAGGTCGAGTTTGCCGGCGCGGCCGAGATTTATGTCGACGGCACCGTGCAGGACCTCAGTGAGAGTTTTGGCTATTACGGATTGATGTTCTCAAACATTCCAAATTTGACGGCGATTTTCGGCTATACAAATGCCAGTTGGACCTTGCGCGCGGACTTGATATCGCGCTTTAGCTGCCGATTGTTGAACCATATGGATGCGCGGAATTTGGACGCTGTCACGCCGCGCGCGCCGGAAGACCTTACGGCGCGTCCTTGGCTGGATTTTGAGGCAGGCTATATTAAACGCGTTGTCGATAAAATACCGAAGCAAGGCGACCGTGACCCTTGGCAGAACAAGCAGGATTATAAATTTGATAAGGCCGTGTTGTTGAAATCGGCCTTGGAGAATGACGCGCTTGAGTTCACTGCGTCGAAACCCGAAACTGCGGCATGAGTATTTATCGCGATAAGGTCTGCGTAATCACCGGCGCGGCCTCCGGGATGGGGCGTGAGTTGGCAAAGCAGCTCGCCGCGCAGGGGGCCGTCTTGGCGATTTCCGACATCGATCAGGCTGGTTTGGACGAAACGCGCGAGATGATTGGCGGCGGCAATCGCCTCTTGGTCGATGTTCTGGACGTTGCGGATAGGGCGGCTGTCATCGACTATCCCGCAAAGGTCAAAGCCGCGCTTGGGCCTGCGGATTATGTCTTCAATAATGCAGGCATGACACGTGTGGGCGATGTTGTGAACACGCCTCTTGAGAGTATGGAGCAGGTCATTGACGTAAATTTTTGGGGCGTTGTGCGCATGACGAAAGTGTTCCTGCCGCAGCTCATCGAGACAAAAGGTGTGGTTACAAATATCTCGTCCCTATTTGGACTCATCGCCTATAGCGGACAGGCACATTACTGCGCCTCTAAATTTGCGGTGCGCGGATTTACAGAAACCTTGGCTTTGGAAATGGAGAATTCGGAAACAGGCGTGGGGGTTTGCTGCGTGCATCCGGGCGGCGTTCAGACCAATGTCGCGCGTAACGCGGTTGTTGATCATATGCCGGCCGGACAAAGCAAAGCGGAGATGGATAAGGATTTTGACACTATGGCTATAACGCCCGTGGATAAGGCGGTAAAAGTAATTTTGGACGGCACGGCGAAACGCAAGCGCAGGATAATCGTGGGGAATGATGCTAAATTTGCGAGCTTCTTTCAGCGCCTCATGCCCGTGCGCTATCAGAAAGTTCTCAAGTTTTATATGAAAGACACGACCGCGCTTTAGTTAAAACAGCTGCCTTCGTGTGGGCTGTCGAGGAGGAAGGTCGGCACGACAATGTCAAAGCTTTCGCCGCTTTCCGTGCGCATCGTGTAGGAGCCGCGCATCATGCCGGACGGCGCGGTAAGGGGCGCGCCTGAGGTATAGCGGAAAGTCTCGCCGGATTTAACAATGGGAGTTTCGCCCACAACGCCTGCGCCGCGAACTTCTTGGACTTGGCCGCGGCTATCGGCGATTTGCCAAAAACGATCCGTAACGGTGAGGTCGCGCTCGCTTTGATTGTCTATTTCGACGGTATAGGCCCAAATGAAACGCGAATCTGAGGGGTTGGATTGCTCGGCCAGAAATTCCGGCTCAACACGGACGACGACATCATCAGTGCGTTGCTCATATTGTGGAATCAAAACGTTTATTGGCAAGTAACTGTCTCCCCGGTGCTCTCTCTCGCTCACGCCCCACTCCGATTTGCAACCTGCAAGTTTGGCCAAATCAGCCAACTTGTCTCTCTTTTCTCTATCCCTGACGAAGGATTGACCGACCTGCAAGGCCTTTATCCAGTTGAAAGGGAAGAAACACTGTTGAATTCATATACAGATTAATGACTTCGCCCGTTGCACAGACGGCTATGGCTGTTAGCAAAGTCGTCATGGAAAATGGAATTTTACCCCGTCAGGCGATTGAACGTCTCGTCGCAGACAGCGCGATAACGGGTCTGTCCGCAGACATCGCCCATCCGCCGTCGATCCAGCCTGCCAGTCTGGATTTATGTCTCGGCGATACTGCCCTGCGGCTGCGCGCCAGTTTCCTGCCGGGTCGCGGCGTAACGGTTTCCGAAACGGTGGAATCGATTGTCATGCATAAAATCGATCTGACAGGCGGCGCGGTCTTGGAAACGGGATGCGTCTACCTAATCCCGCTACGGGAGAGTTTGACGCTACCCGAAGATATCGTTGGTCTTGCTAACCCGAAAAGCTCGACGGGGCGATTGGATGTTTTCACGCGGGTCATTTGTGATGGCGGAGAGAAATTTGACACGATACCTGCAGGCTATAACGGACCGCTTTATATGGAGGTTGCGCCGCGCACATTCCCAATTCTCGTCCGTCCCGGTGACCGCCTCGGCCAAATTCGGTTTCGCAGAGGCGCGCACCAAGCCCTGGAGACACAGCATGTGAGTATCGATCTGAAAGCCGGAACGCCGGGTAGCCCAATCGGGTACCGCGCAAAGCGGCATTCCGGTTTGGTCGATATTCGCGGTTTGGGGGCGCATGCGGCTTCGGAATATTGGGAGCCTCTTTATGCGCCGAATGGCACGCTTGTATTGGACCCGGAGGAATTTTACATCCTGGCAAGCCGGGAGGCCGTCGTAATACCCGTTGATCAAGCGGCAGAGATGGCACCGATAGCGCCTGAAATTGGAGAGTTTCGCGCGCATTATGCCGGATTTTTCGACCCTGGATTCGGCGTCAGCGAAGCGGGCGGCGCTGGCAGCCGTGCGGTCTTGGAGGTACGCGGCCGCGACGTGCCTTTTATCCTGCGCCATGGCCAGGCCGTCGCAAAATTGGTTTTCGAACCGATGGCCGCTACGCCTGATATTGTCTACGGCGCGCAAGGCAGCCATTATCAAAGTCAGGGCCTGCGCCTTTCGAAGCACTTTAATTCCGAAGCATAGGCATCCGGGCCATATTCCTACACGCATAAACTGTAATAATTCAGTCCTTAACCTTGCCATCGAATGAATTTTTCTGTCAGATGATTTAGTAATTCTGACAAACGAGACGGTCTTATGATAAACTTTATACGTAATTCGCTTTTGGCTTCCGGTCTCTCGCTGGCTGCGACAGTTGGAATGACCTCGACGGCTTATGCAGCCCCGCCAGCAAAAGCCTTTGGTGAATTGCCGGTCGCCTATGATGCCGATCTCTCGCCTGACGGCGAGCATCTAGCTCTAATTTTAAATGTCGGCGGCACTTATTACGCGGCGACAAAAAAGACGAAAAATCACGTCGGGAAAATGAATGCGATATCTTTAGGGGACGATCTGCGTCCGCGTTTTGTCAAATGGGTTAATAATGAACGCTATGTCATTGCGATTGAACAAAGTGAGGTCTTCCGTGGTACGCCTTTTACGGTGTCGCATTTATACACGAAATCATTGGCGGAAAAAAAGGGTCGGTATGTCCTGAAGCCAAAAATTTTCCGACAATTTAATGATCGCGTTGTCGATTGGTTGGACGATGATCCAGAGAATATCTTGATGCAATATTCGAAAGTTGCCTTTGATCCATACCCAAGCATCTACAAGGTGAACTTGGAAACGAAAAAAACGTCTCTCATTGAAAGAGGAAGAACGGGCGTTGAGCGTTGGATTACGGATGATAACGGTGTGCCTCGCGTTGGCCGAGGACAAACCGAAAATGGTAAGGACCGGATGAAAATCTACAATCCGTCAAATGATAAATGGGAAGATTATAGCGATTATCCGGGACTGACCCCCAACACGCCGATATATGGTTTTCTCAAAGATGGCTCGGAAATGATCATCGGGGACTATAATGGCCGCGATACAATTGGGCTTTATGTTTATGATTTAATTGGTCGTTCGAAGACCCGGACACTCTTCCATAATGATGAATATGATGCGTCCGGCGTTATCGTGAGCACAGACGGTGAAACGGTCCTTGGTGCAAAATATGTTGCCGAAAAAGAAGAGACTGAACTTTTGGGTGACTATGGTACGTCACTTTCGAAATTGAGGCAGAAATATTCTGATTATTCGGTCGATTTTATTGATCAGACGGAAGATTATCAGACGATGTTAATCCGAATGTCGGCCCCATATGTCCCGGGCGGTATCATGCTCTTTAATCGCGGGGATGAAAAACCAGAGATGATACAGAGTACATATTCAGGCTTGCCATCTGAGGAGATGGGGCTTGTCTTTCCTTTGAAATATACGGCGAGAGATGGTCAAAAAATTCCGGCCTTTATGACTTTGCCGCCAACGATAACCGATCAAGCTGCTTTGAAAAATTTGCCTTTTATCGTTTTGCCGCATGGCGGTCCTTATGGCCGCGACGAAAAACGCTTTGACTATTTCGCGCAATTTTTCGCAACAAGAGGCTATGGCGTTCTGCAGATGAACTTCCGAGGGTCTGAGGGATACGGAAAATCCTTCAAAGAAGCCGGGCGTGATAATTGGTTGGTGATGCAAGAGGATGTTGAAGACGCAACAAAATTTTTGCTTTCAAAGGGATATGCTGACCCCAATCGGACGTGTATCGCCGGGTGGTCTTACGGCGGCTATGCCGCTTTGATGGGGGCAGCCAAAGATAATGAAGGCCTTTATGATTGCGTCATTGCAATGGCGGCTTTGACGGACATTAATGACGCTAAACGAGACCTCGCGAAATATCGCGGTGGTAAGCATGCTGCGAAAGATTTTTTCGGCGAAGCCATGCAGGACTCAAAAGTTAGAAAAGCGAACTCACCCGTCCATCGTGCCGAGGACATTAAAGTCCCCGTATTTCTCGCCCATGGAGACCTGGACGAGAATGTGCAATATGACCAGTTTTTACGGATGCGAAAAGCGCTCAAGAAGGCTGGTGTCGATTACACGGATTTAGCCTTCGAGGATGAAGACCATTTCCTCTCTCGCCAGGAAAACAGGGAAGCATTCTTTATCGGTGTTGAGAAATTCCTACTCGAGGTTAATGGGCCGTCAGAATATATGACGAAGTAATTACGCCGAGCAGCTCGCGCCGCCCAAGACACAAAACTTTGCGCAATGCGGATGGTTCAGCGCGACCGGGCCGAGCGCCTCGGCTAGTGTTTTGCCTGTTTCAAATTGTGGGTCGTCCCAAAGCAAGGTGCAAGCCAGCACGACAGGACGGCTTTCGCCTTTTCGCCGCACAATCATGCGAGACGTCGCGCACATCATTGAATGTGGGCTGATGCCCAAAATCCCCCAGCAGGCGACGGTAATTTCAGGCACGTCAACTGTGTCGTCCATTTCGGGAAAGAGCATAACATGCGCCGGGTTTGCCGCATCTATGTTCCAAGACTTAGCCGCGATAAGACCGGCGTAGCCAATGCGCGCTGCATCTTCAGATTCCGAGAACATCGCCCGGCCTGCGATGTGGATATTGAAACCATTCTCAGTCAGCCAATCCATGCCCTTGACGGCAATGTCAAAGCTGCCTTGGCCGCGCTCTTTATCGTGCCCTTTAGGCGTGAAGTGGTCGAGACTGACGCGGAGCGTCATCTGTCCCGGGAACCGCTTTTTAAGATCCAATATACCGGCCTGAACCCGCGGCCGCATCATTGGCTTCATGGCATTTGTCAATACAAGCAAACGATGGCCTCGCTCCAACGCCATCTCGGATAATCGGATGATGTTGGGGTTCAAATATGGCTCTCCGCCTGTAAAGGCGATTTCGATGGGTCCAAAACCGAGGTCGTCAATTTCGTCAAGATAAGGGGCCATATCTTCGGGCGTGAGATATATGAAGTGATCAGCTGTTGGGGAGCTGGCGATATAGCAATTCGCGCATTCGATGTTGCATTGCGATCCCGTGTTAAACCAGAGCGTTTCAAGCTCTTGAAAGAACACTTGTGCGCGCTTCTCGCCTTTTGCCGTAAGCATCGGGTCTTTGAATTTATTGGGATCAAGTATAATTGTCATGGCGGGGTGATAGGCACAAGAAACAGGCATGTCATGAAAAATAAGGGGGCTTCACTCATATGTTACAATGCGTGACTGAGAGTAAGTCTAGGTGACGATCTCGCCATTTACGGTTATCCGGAATACGTCTCTCAAGATGGCCGCGTTCAGGGCCTTTTCAGCGGGCTCGTTCTCAACCAGACATCCGTTATTCATAACCCATATCCGGTCAGCGAAACGCTTGGCAAAGTCTAGATCATGCAGCGCCGCAATGATTACTTTCCCATCGTTCGCTAACTGACGGAGGATGTTCATGGCCGATATTTGGTAATAAGGATCGAGAGCGGTTATCGGTTCATCGGCAAGCAGTATCGGGGCGTCTGTTGCCAAAGCTCGGCCGAGGTGAACTCGCATTGTCTCGCCGCCAGATAACGTTCCGAACTCTCGATTTAGAAGCTCAGCGATTTCGCAAATATTGGCCGCCCGCTCAATTGCGAGCTCATCGTCAGGCGACAGTTTTGAGAGTGGTCCGAGATAGGGCGTTCGGCCCAAGGCGATGATATCTTTCACACGGCGTAACTTCGGCGCACTGTTCTGTTGGGCCAGATAAGATATTTCCTTCGCGCGGACACGTGGATTTCGCGGCAGCGATGTCGTGCCTTCGTGTTTTATTAAGCCTGCCACTGCTTTGAGGAGGGTTGATTTCCCCGATCCGTTCGGACCCACCAGAGCTATAAACTCGCCGGATTTTGCGCCGCCCGTAACGCCGTCTACGACGCGCTTGCCGGTATAGGAGACAGAGATGTTTTCAAAGGAAATCATGCTTGCCGCCATGCCAGCCACAAGAAGAAGGGCACGCCGATAAGGGACGTCACGATACCAAGATAGAGCGGCGTACCGGGTCCGGCCGTGGCCCTAATGAGTGTATCAACCAGGACAAGGAAGCCTGCGCCGCCCAGAGCAGATAATGGGATCAACCAGGCTTCGTCAGCACCCGTCAAAAATCTTAAAATGTGAGGAATGAAAAGACCGACGAAACCTATGGCGCCCGCGACGGCGACGCCCGATCCAATACAAAGCGCGCAACCAACAACGACTAAAGCCTGAGTGCGTCCAACAGATATGCCGAGACTTTGCGCCGTGTCTTCGCCCAAACCCAGCACGCGCAGAGCAGAACCGGCCAAGCTCAACAGCACGCCCCCCAATAATGTTAGCGGAACGGTTATAGCGACATCTGTCATATCTGCGTTTTTGAGGGACCCCATGAGCCAATAAACAAGTTCGGATAGCGCCCAAGGGTTAGGCGCCAGGTTCATAACTAGACCGGTGACGGCTGTTGCCAGAGCGCCAATACCAATGCCTGCGAGAACGAGGCCGGACGCCCCCGGTTTACGCCTTGAGAAAAGGGTCATGGCGGTCGCGCCAATCATCGCGAAACCTATAGCGGCAGGCATGATCCAATCACCCGCATTAAAATATAACGCTAACACAGCGCCAAGGGCCGCGCAGGCAGAGAACCCGAGTAATCCCGGGGCGGCAAGCGGGTTTCGTGTAAAGCCCTGAAGGGCCGCACCGGAGGCGCCTAATCCCGCGCCAACCGCCGCGGCGAGTATGGCTCTTGGGAGGCGAATGTCTCGAATAATAGAGTTTATATCTTCAGCTGCGTTACCAAGAAGAGCCGACAAAACCGAATCAACACTTAAAGCGGTGGAGCCAATAAAAAGGCTAAGACCCATCGCTAAGAGACAGACGATCAATAGCAAGAGTAACCAAAGCCGCAGGCTCATAATGCCAGCAAATATTCAGATAGATGCTCCGCAGCCTCAACGAGTCCCGGGCCCGCACAAGGCCAATATTTGCCGGGGATCTTAATTTGGGGCACGGACTCAATTTTCTCTGCCAACGCCTCATGTCTTAGGGCGCGGTCATTTACCCCGGAATATTCAGAATCCATAAAGCTGGTGAGGATGATGTCGGGGTCGTATTTCATCAGAACTTCTATGTCGGGTGATTGCCATCCCGGGGCTCTGACGATGTTTTCAGCCCCTGCCACTGTGATGACTTCATCGACAAATGTCTGCGGCCCGGCGGTTGCGCCGGAGCGATCCAGATAAAGAATTTTCAGGCGCTCTTTCGGCATTTCTAGAGCTCCTAATCTGGCCTGTAAGTCGTTGGACGGATCGGGAAGGTTGAACGCGTTAGACAGGGACTTTAGATTTTTCCAAACAACGTCGAAGTCTTCGCCCCAGCTTAGATCAATATCGCCGGGACCACCGGCAGATGAGATTAATATTGCGTCCTTCCACATAAGTGCGCGTTCCGGATCTGAATCGGCTTGCGGTAAAGACCTGAGAGGCTCCGGGGTTGATGATAACTCAGATCTGGATTGCCAAGATAATGCTGCGAGGCGCGGCTGAATATCTGAGAACGCATGGACATATCCATCGGCGCATAAGGATGTGCTGACAATGGCACTGGGCGGTAAGTCAACCTTCGATTGGCCGCAGGCGACGAGCGCTGCGCAGAAAAGAGTGCCCCATCTCCGCATGGTCTAGCCCGCCGCCGCAATACGGGCGAGGAAATCTCCATATCCCGATTTCCGCAGCGGCTTTGCAAGGTTTTCCAGCTGCTCCGCTGATATCCACCCTTGGCGGAACGCTTCAACCTCCGGGCAACAAATACGAAGGCCCTGACGTTCTTCTATCACGGAAACAAATTGCGCGGCGGCCAAAAGTGAATGCGGCGTGCCCGTATCCAGCCAGGTTGTGCCGTCATCGAGAAACTCAACGTTCAATTCACCGCGTTGAAGGTAAATATCGTTCAAGGCCGTAATTTCTAATTCACCCCGCGCTGAAGGTTTGACCGATTTGGCATATTCCGGCGCATGGTGATCATAAAAATATAGACCCGTTACGGCATAATTGGATGCGGGGTGTCGGGGTTTCTCAATGAGGGACGTGACCCGACCTGCGTCGTCAAATCCCACAACACCATAGCGGGATGGGTCCCGGACTTGATAGCCAAAGATTGTCGCCCCTTCCATGTTGTTTTGCGCCGATTTTAAGGTCTGGCTGAAGCCTGCACCGAAATAAAGATTGTCGCCTAAAATAAGGGCCGAGGGCGCGCCGCCGAGAAAGTCTTCAGCAATGATGAGGGCTTGGGCCAAACCATCGGGGGACGGTTGAACAGCCCATTCGATATTAACGCCCCATTTTGAGCCGTCACCTAGCAATTTTTGAAACTGGGCTTGGTCATGCGGCGTTGTGATCATGAGCAAGTCTCTAATACCGGCCTGCAATAAAACTGAGATCGGATAATAGATCATCGGCTTGTCGAAAATGGGCATGAGCTGTTTAGAGACAGCCGTTGTCATCGGGTGCAAGCGGGAGCCTGTGCCTCCGGCTAAGATTATTCCCTTACGCGCTTTCATCTTCAATGACCTCCAACGCTTCCCTTAGCCCGGCCCGCCACTCCGGCATAGGGTGCTGAAAGGCCCGTTCAAAGCTATCCGTATCCAAAACTGAATAGGCCGGCCTCTCGGCTGCAGTAGGATAATCTGAGGAAGGAATATTGTCGACCGTAGCATCGCGGTCTGCCGCGTCGAAAATGGCTTTCGCGAATCCGGCCCAACTTGTCGGCTCGCCGCCATTCGTCACATGATAGATTGAGGTTGGTATATCGTCTTCTTGAGAAAAGATATCGGCGGCTGTGAATATGGCGCGCGCTAAGTGGGCGGCATATGTTGGCCTGCCGATTTGATCATCTACTACAGAGATTGTCTTTTTCTGTTCCGATATACGCAGCATTGTTGTGAGGAAATTCTTTCCTGTTGCACTGTAGAGCCAGGATGTCCTCAAGATAAGCGCGCGCGCGCCGGACTCGAGCACGGCCAATTCACCGTCCAGTTTAGAGGCGCCGTAAACGCCGAGCGGATCCGTGTCGTCATCGGGCAGGTAAGGTGCGTCTTTTTCGCCGTCAAAAACGTAATCTGTCGAGATATGAATGAGCGGAATACCATGTCTGGCGCAGGCCCGCGCAATCACCGCCGGGGCTGTTGCATTGATAGCATATGCCAGACTTGCGTTAGATTCCGCCCCGTCGACGTCCGTATAGGCTGCCGCAAGGATGAGGGCATCGAGTCCAGCGGGAAGTTCTGCAATGGCCTCGTTAATAACGGCTGCGGGTGCTGTCAGCTCCAGCATGTCTCTGCCGATGGCAAAGACCTCATGACCAAGCGCGTCAGCCTCGCTAATTAAGGCCCGGGCGAGCTGTCCGGTTTGTCCGATAACTGCAAAGCGTAGACTCATGATGAAGCCTTTAGGCCGAGGCGATGACCGAATTTATCCGCGTCAATTAACGGCCGCCACCATGTCTCGTTTTCTAGGTACCAAGAAATCGTTTGCTCAAAGCCCTCATTGAATTTCTTAGAGGTGGTCCAACCTAGAGCTTGTTCAATTTTATCCGCGTTAATCGCGTATCTGCGATCATGACCGGGGCGGTCCGTTACGAATTTAATCAGGGATTCATGGTGAAAACCATCATCCATGCGCTTATCCATAATTTGGCAGATGGTTTGCGCAATATCTAAATTCGTGCGCTCATTGTTCCCGCCGATATTATATGTTTCGCCTATTGTTCCGGACTCTAGTACGGTCAGGAGCGCGCGCGCGTGATCGTCAACGTGCAGCCAATCGCGGATATTGTCGCCGGTCCCATAAATCGGAATTGGCTGCCTATGTAAGGCTTTAAGGATAACCACGGGGATGAGCTTTTCGGGAAATTGATAGGGGCCGTAATTGTTCGAGCAATTTGTTATGATGATAGGAAGCCCATACGTTCGCCCCCAAGCGCGAACCAAGTGATCTGACGCGGCCTTCGAGGCCGAATAGGGCGACGACGGATCATAAGAGGAGGTTTCGGTAAAGGCAGGGTCAGCAATTTCCAAATCTCCATAAACTTCATCGGTACTGACGTGATGAAATCTAAACTTGGATTGCCGGGCCTTATCCATTTTTTCGAAATATTTCCGGGCTACGTCTAACAGGGTCAGTGTCCCCATTACATTGGTTTCCATAAATCTGCGCGGCCCGTCTATGGATCGGTCGACATGGCTTTCGGCCGCTAAATGGAGAACACAATCCGGTTGATGTTTTGCAAAAATGTCTGACATGGCGTCGGCATCGCAAATGTCGTGTTCCTCAAAGCTGTAATTCTTATGCTCAGAGACCGCATCGATAGATTTTAGGTTTGCGGCGTATGTCAGACTGTCGACGTTCACAATGCTCTCGCCTTGCGAAATCGCACGGCGAATAACCGCGGACCCAATGAACCCTGCGCCGCCCGTGACAAGAATTTTCATGTCACCGCCGTATAGTTGAAGGGTGAATTGAAATTTTGGAAATTATCGGCGGCTAAATCCCGTTCCGAGATGGACGCTGGGACGTTAATGCCCCATGCAATCGCCAACATGGGATCATTCCAAAGGACAGCGCCTTCGCATTGGGGGGCATAGAGGTCTGTGCATTGATATTTTACGATTGTATCGTCTTCCAAAGTCCGAAATCCGTGCAAAAATCCACTCGGTATCCAAAGTTGATGGTCGTTGTCGGAACTCAATTCAATCGCGACTGACTTTCCGTATTGCGGCGAGCCCTTCCGAATATCGACTGCGACGTCCAAAATGCTGCCCTCGATGCATCGGACGAGCTTCCCTTGCGCATGGGGCGGTCCTTGGAAATGCAGGCCCCTGATCGTGTCCTTTTTATAGGATAAAGATTGATTTTCCTGAACAAAATCAACCGTCACGCCCGTCGCGTCCTGAAATTTGGAGCGCTGAAATGTCTCCATGAAATAGCCGCGCTCGTCCGCAAAACGTCTTGGCGTTAATTTGATTACGCTCGGCAATATTGTTGGTTCGGCCATCATACTTCACGCGTAACCTGCACAGAACTGCGGGGCAATGCTAACTGATATTGATATGCAGGTGGCGGTGCATGCGCCAAAGCGGGTGAGGTTGGGCAAAAATGCGGAATTGACGCTGAGTATATACGCCCGGGGCGATTAACGGACGAAATTTTCAGGTGTTGCAAATTTTAAAAAGGTCGTTAGACGAGATAAAGGCCATAGTGACAGGCTCGACCGCTTTCGCCGCCGAGCCCATAACCTCCATTACCACATGGGCATGTGGCTTAGCAGATGTTGTTCTCTCCCCCACTGATCGAACAACATCTGTGACCTTCCTATCAGAACGCATCTATATAGATATAAGGGAAACTACCTACGCATTAGTTTGTTTTGATTTAGAAGCTGTGTCTGCCGCAGAAAATGTAGCCGTGCAGCGGCTACTTTTTTACGCTTTCAACGAGAGTGCGACGAGTTCCGCTGCTGATCTAACATGCATTTTCGTGAAAACTCGTGCGCGGTGTAACTCGACCGTCCTAGGGCTAATGCTCAAGATTTGCGCTATCCGTTTATTGGATGAGTCGCCCGTATTGTCCAAAATAGCGTGAAGAACCTGTGTTTCGCGCGGCGTCAACTCTTTGAAATTCCGCCAATAATTTTTTACGTTTTCCCTAGGCGCTTCCGGCGTTAGCAACTCGTTTCGATTTCGTGACTTACTTAAGAGCCGAGATAACTCAATGTGCTGGCTTGCGTGTTGAGCGCAAAGCTTAAGGGCATCCCGTTGCAAGTCAGTCAAGATGTTCTCTTTGAAATCCCAGATAAATAATGTTCCGAAAGGGGTTCCGTTGGTTCGTCTCAAAACAGCTCCTGCATAAAATTCGATGCCGTTCAAAATCGCGGGCGGCGCTTTTTTTCCGCGGGACGCAACCATATTGGTATCAGAATACCTTTTGATTTGTAGCGAATAATCGCAGACGGCTTGAATGAAATCAGGGTCCGCGTCATCTAAGCCTATTGAAGCTCTGACAATGTTTCGGTTCTCAGATGTCGTGTTTATGGCCGCGAAGGAGGACTGACATAGCTTCGACACGAATCCGACTATGCGTTCGAGATTGGTTTTTACTAACACAGTCTCGGGGGAAGCAAGAAAATGACTTTTATCAAAGTCAATTTGTGACACATAACCTCTTTTCGTCTTACAAAATATCTTAGGCAGATAGACCGCTTGTATCTGCATTTTGACACTTGTTGATTAGATTTTCAATAACATTGGCTGCTTTAAGTCCAAAAGTGTCTCTGATCCCCAATAACTCTACTCGCAGTAGTCTCGACGTGATCTGTCAGGCCGGGGGCAAAACACGTTCGCGTGATGGGACCGGGCACGCAGCGTGCGCGCGTCTAAAATATCCACGATTGGAGTAAGGTGAGTGGAGAAAGCGTTCCAACTCGGCGTGTTTACCTAATCTTAAATAAGGTTAAAATCCGTTTACGTTTTTTGAATTACGTGCTACTGTTAATTTAAGACTTGGTGATATTCCTCATCACAGCCTTAAGCGCAGTCGGCAATAGCTATGAAACTACAGGAAAATGTGAAGATTCTCGTCGTAGACGATTCGGAGTTTGACAGACGGATGATTGTGTCTGCAATGAGGTCAGTGTGCGATAATTTGACCTGCGTCGAGCTTTCGGGCGGCAAATCTGCTGTGGAGACAATGCGGCAGGAAAAGCCGTGGCTCACGATATTGGATATTCGTATGCCGGGTATCAGCGGCTGGGACGTTTTGGAGCATATAAGATCGGAAGAGGCCTTGGACGATTTGAAAGTGGTCATGATGTCCGGAACGAGTTCACAACTTGATGTTGAAAAGGCAACCAGTAATGGAGCGCATGGCTTTTATACAAAGCCAAACACGCGCCTGGATTATGGAATTGTTGCTTCAGACCTTAAAGCGTCTTTTTTAGACGCGGCGGCCTAAACGACGGCATGGTGTTTAACTGCGCGTGCTTGCTTGCGTATCGTGCGAAACCTGATTAGCACTGGGATATGCTAAATATCCTCTTAGTTGATGATGATCCTGTAGAGTTTCGATTGATCGATCGGATGTTGAAGGACACCTACAAAGAAGATTACGTCCTTAGATATGCGGACAGCTTAGAAAAAGCCGAGGTTATCCTTAAGACCCAAAGAACGGATATTATTCTATTGGATGACAAGTTGAATTTTGGCCGAACGGCACTGGATTCAGTTCCCGCTCTGAAAACTATCAATCAAGCTGTTCCAATGGTTCTTATTTCGAGCGATATTAACGCAGCTTATTTGAAAGATAAGGTCATTTTGGACGTTTATGACATTGTCGATAAGTTTCACCTGCGTAAACGTATCGCTGAGGGCCTTTTAAAGGCGCCGTGATCGTTTTACCCTAGCTAGCTCGGGCTTTCGCCTCTTCAGCCTAGTTTAACTCGCCGCATTTCCGTTGTGTAGACGGCAAGTTCGTTTATAAAGACGCGTTTAATAGGGAATTGGTGGATTCGTGACGGAAAAAAATAAAAGCGTCAAAGACAGTTCCGGGCAAGCCCGCGGTGATAAAAATAAGGCCAAAAGTGGTGAGCAAGTGCCGATGGTTGCACTTGGAGCCTCAGCCGGTGGGTTAGAACCATTTGAGCAATTTTTTGACTCAATGCCTGTGGATTCCGGCGTCGCCTTTTCTATCATTCAGCATCTTTCTCCTGATTTTGAAAGTATGATGGATGAGCTGCTCTCGCGGCACTCTACAATGGATATCATGCGCGTTGTTGATGGGCTTCCTGTTAGTCCGAATACCATTTACTTAAACCCGCCCCGGTTTGATATGATCGTTGAAGAGGGGATATTTAAATTAAGCCCCCGCCCAAAGGGTGACAAACTCAACCTACCCATCGACATATTTTTCGAGTCCTTGGCTAAAGAGTATGGCGAAAAGTCAATCGCGATCATTCTGTCAGGGACAGGGAGTGATGGCACCCGTGGAGCAGGGCTTATAAAGAAAGCCAATGGGAAAGTTCTTGTTCAAGAACCATCGAGCGCGAAATTCGATGGTATGCCGCGATCGATCATAGATAGCGGAAACTTTGACGCCATTGGCACGCCGCAAAAACTCCCCGTATTTATCGAACGTATTTTGGGCGGTCGCGCCATTTCTGATGACAGCGCAGCTAGTCACCCCGAGGATCCTGCCCAACACGCGTTTAGAATTTTGCGGGACAAATTCGGCACTGATTTTGGATATTATAAAGAGGCGACTCTCCGGCGGCGGTTTGAACGCCGCGCGCAGCTTTTTCGAGATACCCAAGAGGCCTACGCTAAGCATTTAGAGACCGACACGAAGGAGCTGGACGCGCTATATGCGGACCTCCTGATTGATGTCACATCGTTCTTTCGCGATCCGAAAGGGTTTGAGGCGATAAAGCACCATGCCATTCATCCCTTAGGGGAGAAGATGACGCATGATCGCCAAATTCGGATCTGGATTCCCGGATGTTCAAGCGGTGAGGAGGCGTATTCGTTTGCGATTGCCTTTGCCGACTATGCGCGTGAAAATAATTCACCTTTGAATGTGAAAATTCTTGCAACAGATATTCATCAACGGTCCTTGGGAGCTGCGTCCCAGGGTATCTATACAAAAGAAAACCTTAAAGGACTCAGTGAAGAGCAGATCGAAAGATATTTCGAGAAACATACTGATCACTATCAAATTAGTCCGACGTTGCGCCGTCTGGTCGTGTTCAGTCAGCATAACTTGCTTCGTGATCCTCCTTTCACACGCATGGATATCGTCAGTTGCCGAAATGTATTGATTTATTTTCTGGAAGAAGCGCAACGAAAGACAATAGCATTGTTCCATTTCGCCTTGTCTGTTGATGGATTTTTGTTTCTTGGGCCAAGCGAGTCGCTCGGACATCTTGAAGATGAATTCGAGACGTTGGATCGCCGCTGGAATATCTTTTCAAAAGTAAGAGATGTCAGGCTTGCCGAGGCGACAACACTCCTGCCGCGCGACAGCGAATTAAATCGCCAATCGGATTTGAACGTTCCATTCCTTACCGGCCGCGGGGGCACCCTGCAGCGTTTTCAGCGCACGCATACCGAGGCGTTGGAGTTATTGGTCAAAAAATATGCACCCTCAGGTTTTCTGTTAAATAAGCGGGGCGAGGTTGTTCATGTGTTTGGGGAGGCAGGAAAATACACGCATATTGATGGCGGCATCTTCAGCAATAAAATTATCGATCTAATTGACCCCCAACTTCGTTTGGCGGTTACGACGGGTTTGGAACAGCTTTCTTCAGCTAAGAAGCGGCACTTCGAACGGCGAATAATTACTACGAGCGAGACTGAGGGGGATACCTCGGTTACTGTGGCTTTGCAGACGCTTTCGGAAAGTAATATGACGAACGGGCATGTCATCCTGACGGTTGAATCAAAATCTATTGCCGACGATAGTAAAGCCAGATCACGATTGCCAAAATATCTGGACACAACCGAAGCGTCCAGCCTCCTTAAACAGCGCATTACCGACCTGGAAGCCGATTTACAGGCGACTGAAGAAAGTCTTCAGTCGATGGTCGAGGAACTACAGACAAGTAATGAAGAACTACAAGCGACCAATGAAGAGCTCATGGCATCTAACGAGGAGCTGCAATCAACGAATGAGGAACTCCATTCCGTAAATGAAGAACTTTATACTGTCAGCTCCGAGCATCAGCGAAAAATTGATGAGCTAACGGTTCTCTCTGATGACATGAATCATTTGTTGAAAGCCACATCGATCGGAATTGTTTTCCTTGACCAACATCGCCGAATCCGTCGCTTCACACCCTCTGCCACAACCGCATTTAATCTCCTGCCGCAAGATGTTGGGCGTCCGTTCAGCCATACGACATATAGATTTGACACAATCAATCTTGAAGAAATGATGTCTCAAGTCGAGGCGAGTGGAAAATCGGTCGAGCAGGAAGTCAGCGTCGATGGCAAAGAGTTCTTCCTCAGTATCCTGCCGTATAAGACAAGCTTAAAAGACGCTTCCGGGATCGTTATGACCTTGGTAGATATCACAGAGGTCAAGCGGGCCAATCAGGAACGCGTTGAGGAAAAAGTCGTTTTTGAAACGGCCGTAAATGACCTCTCTGAGGGCATTATCAGAGTGAACCTGGAGACCAATACGGTTGATCTCTTCAACGATGTTGCCGCCAGATATTACAATAAAGAGAGCGACGTCGTTATTGGGATGGATTTCGTGGACTTTGTCGGCCAGACGCGTGCCGACGAGGTCCACAAAGCTATAGCCAACCGCCAGGCCGGAGAGAGTTTCACCGAGCAAGTTCTTGTAAACGAGGGGCCGGACAAGGGCCGCGTGCTATCTCTTTCGTTCAGGGTGATAGGCGATGAAAAGGGGAGGGTTGTAGCTTTCCAGGTGACTAGCCAGGATATTACTGAAAAATATAGATACGCGGAAGCTCTCGAGGCACTGATTGCTGTGTGGGACGAGCAGGATATGGACTTTGATAAAGCCATTGCCGGGGTTCTGGAAATTGGCTGTGTCTATTTGGGTTTGCCGTCAGCAATTGCTTCCAGAATTGAGAATGAGACGTTCATTGTCGAATATGCGCATGGGCAAGAAGGTGGCGGGGCATCGCCTGGTGATACATTTAAATACAAAGACACGTTTTGTTATTATCTCCCTAAAGACCTGGCGCCCGTTGCAATATCTGATGTGAAAACCAGTCATTTGAAAGATAAGTCCTGTTACGAAAAGACAGGGATTCAAGCCTATATCGGCGTTCGTACAATGCGTAATGAAGGTCCCTACGGTGCGATTTCCTTTACCAGCCCTCATGCGCATGGGCATGAATTTACGGATATGGAGAAGACGATGACCCAACTCCTTTCCCGTACGGTAAGCTCGTTCATTGAGCGGAAAAAACAAGTTCAAATTTTAGAATCGCGCCAGATTGAACTTGAAGATACCAATGAGGGGTTAAATAGATTCACATATTTGGCGTCTCATGACTTGCAGGAGCCTTTGCGAAAAATTCAGCAAAGCGGCGAGCTTCTCGAGGCGGATTACGCCAAACTGTTGGATGACGAGGGCCAGTATTTTCTGAAAATAATGACGAGTTCTGCCAGCCGGATGAGAAGTCTTATAACAGACTTATTGCTCTATTCCGTTTCCGCCAATGAGACCTTGGAGAAAGATTGGGTGCCGCTTAACGATATGGTGGACACTGCCCTTTTAGATCTTTCAAAAGTGATTGAGGCAAAGAATGCCGTTTGCTCGGTCAAAACGCTTCCTGTTGCTGCTTGTGACAGGCGCGTTATGGGGCAAGTCTTCGCCAACATCATTAGCAATAGTCTGAAGTATGTTGAGCCTGATCAAACGCCAAAAATTTCAATCACGTCGAAGAAACTGAAAGCGCATACCAGAGTCGAGATAAAAGATAACGGAATTGGTATGAACATTAAGCCAAATCTCAATATTTTTGAACCCTTTACTCGACTACATTCAAAGTCAGAATATGAAGGCTCCGGGATCGGATTGGCAATTTGTAAATCAATCTGCGACCGTCATGGTTGGACCATTGAGGCCAAGAGTGAAAAAGGTGAGGGGACAACAATGATGTTATTGATTCCCAATGCGGATATTCAGACCTGATGGTCATGAAACGGCGGTCTTTATTAGGACCTTTTTAATATCTAAATGCGACCAATATACTTTGTAACGGGATGAATGGGGCGAGTGCAATGAGCCAAACGAAGCGGGAAGTCCGCATAGTCATGGTTGATGACGATCAGGATGATTTGTTCTTGACGGGCATCTGTTTTCGGCAGGCCTCATTCCCTGTTGACTTTATCCCCTTAAGTAGCGGCGAAAAGCTAATTGAGCACATTAAGGATAATGGAATTGGCTCGATTGACGTTTTGCTATTGGATTTAAACATGCCGGTAATGGGCGGACTTGAAACGCTCGAAGCGCTACAAGAATATCCGCATTTTGATGAGCTAAACGTATTCATCTTCTCAACGTCTTCTGCTGAGTCTGATCGCCAAGCCTGTCTGGCGGCAGGTGCTAAAGGATATCTACTAAAACCATCCGGTTTAACACAAATGAGAGATTTTGTTGAGGCGGTCGCAGAATGCGTTGACCCCGAGAAACTATCCTTGGCGTCCTAGGCGTTTTTGAAATTCGGGTGTGTTTTCAAGGGTTACGCTAAAGCCCAGGCTTATACTTCCGTGCCAGTTGCCCAGAACATCCCACGATATTTTCTTGAGTTTATCGTCCAGTTTCCGAAACACCAGCCAATAAAATGAATTCGCGGAAGGGCCACCTGTCATGGCTGGCGTGGATCAGAAACGCGCGCGTGCCGCTATTTAAATATAGAACAAAGAGGGATTATGCGTTTTCGATGTATTTTTGAGCGCCGCTGTATTCCAGAGTGCCGTGTTGCTCGCTGCGAATATTCCAATAAAGAATAGTTTTTTTGACCAACCCTCTTTTGACTGTTGAATAATCATCACCTGAAACGGCAATTTTCACCATACCGGTGATCACATCTAACTTGTGTGGCAGGGATTTAATCGGCGCAAGCGTTTCGCAAAGCGCCGTGTCGTAAGCGAGGCTGTCAATAACGTCTAGGAGCTCGACCTTATTCAACATAAACCAGTCTCTGGCCATTTGCCGCGTAAGATAGACCGTTGGATCGATAACGGCTCGTAATTCAGATACAACATCCAAAAATGTATCAACTTCTTCTTTTAAAACTCTTTTGTCAGCCACAATAACTAAACCAAGCAGCTTGAGAATGTACTTCCAGTTGGATGGCGGAAATACGTCCGGTGTCTTGTTGGGCTTCTCTGAAGAATGAGCGGCGTTTAGGAGCATTGTTAAGCCAGTTCCATTAAATTAGGTTTTTGACGTTGCGAACATGAGATGCAAAGCAGTTCCATGTTTACAATAAATATACCAAGATAGTTAAGATTCTATCAACTATAAAAAGGTTAATGGATATTAACTAATTACGGCCTGCCTCAACCCTCCTTAACCTATTGATTTATATGAATTTTTGTAAAACTTCTCCCTCATTGTTTTTGAAATTAAGCTGTGAACAATCTTGTGGAAGGAAAAATTGACAAGGGAGCATTCATAAACGGTGGCCCAAGAGGTATTTGTGCAAATTTGTTAAAAAGCACAACTGAAACGAAGGGCTAGATAATGGCACCGAAACTTATACCGCTAAAATTACTCTCAGATGGTGAAGACACTATTGCGTTCATGGGTAAGGGTAAAAGCAAAGCTTGCCCAGTATGGCTTTCAAACAGCATTATCAAAGACGGTTTACTCAATCCTTTGGTCGTTATCCAGCAGGGATCAAAATTCATTGTTATTGACGGAAAGAAGCGTTTGGCGGCTATCCGCCTCATGACGACATCGAAACGCTTAGCCAAAGCTATCGCGAAGGTGCCGTGCATTGTGCAGAGTGCCAATAGCCTACAGCCGGTCGAGACGCGACGCCCGCTCCTTATGACCGGTCCGGAATTAGCGCATAAAGTTATTACGGCCGCGAAAACCGCGACATCCCTTGTATCTATCGCGCAGAGATTTGAGTGCGAACAGGGCGTTGTTCAAGATTGCCTAAGCTTACGCAATCTCCATCCTGAGCTGCTTTTGCATTTCAATAATGGTGCTATTTCTCTCGAGCAGGCCTCCGCGCTTGCCACAATCGAGAACAAAAAAGCGCAATTAGATCTTTTGCATCAACTCGGACCTTTTGCCTCAAATGCGGACATTATCGCTGCAATACGCGCGGGGGCGACCGTCGTTGAGCTGTCAGAAGACAACTTCATCTTCCTGCCGTCCAGACGTCCGAAGTCGAAAGAAGAGCAACAAACATTCGAATTTGACAAATGTCAGCCATCTACTGCTTCGTGCAGTGGGCGGCTCGCGGCTTAAACGCATTTCCCCGCGTCTGTAAGCCTTCATTGTCAAACGTGAAACGCTCTACCCTTCCCAGGCGGAGATTTCACACTACAAAAGGCCGGAGCGATCCCTAGCTCCGGCCTTTAATTATTTTTAGTGTATGTAATTCTGAGTCTCGGGCTACCTTCAGAGGCGTATCGCGGCAAACGCTGTTCCTCGTTAAGCGTAGGTTCGGCCCTAGATTTCACTGATTTCGGCGGGACTTTACTTCGCAGCCCTCTCCTCAACTATCAATCGGTCAAAGTCCCCAAACTTCAGAAACTTTATCAATGAATTGTTTTTCTAGAGGATTGTATTCATCATCGGCGTGCGCAATTTCTTCCATCATTTCAAAGACGATCTGCCTGTTTTTATATGTTTTAAGAGCTTCGACATGCCTCATTAGATAGATGTTTCTATCCGGAGACTTCATCTCTGTGAGGATGTCCTTGTAGTTTTGAACGAACCAATTCGAGATATATGATTTTGCTTTTAGTGTGTCGGCTAAACTTACACGTATTAGGAAACTTTCCAACGTCATAAAAAAATGGTCGACCTCGGCTCTAATGACGCGATTGTCAATTAAAACGACAGCATAGAGCAAGGTAAATATACTATGTCTTTGATCGTTGGTCACGTTCGCGTCCCCGTAGGATAAATCGTGGTTTCAAATATTATAGCGGCGTCGTTCGATGCGAAGTTCAAACAAAAAGGTATGGCTCAATAATTCAAATTTCGATATTTTGGTAGACGCAGGTCTATATCTCACAAAATTCTTGTGGTAAATAACGATTCACCTTGCATTCAAACGCGAATTTTTACACGATTCTTTTTAGACGGTGGGGAGGTAAAATTGACTCGTAAGAAAAAAAACGAAACGCAATCTTCAGATACCTTGAAGCGGTCAGATGTTGTCAGAAAACTTCATCACGAATTAGGATTTAGTTCCACCGAGTCGGCGAAATTGACTAATGATGTCTTTCGGAATATTTCCGAAGCTTTGATTGACGGCGAGGACGTTAAACTTGCTGGATTCGGTACGTTTAAAATTCTCCACAAAGCTGCCAGACTTGGCCGAAATCCAAAAACTGGCGAGGAGTGCATAATCGGGCCGCGCAAAGTTTTGACCTTTAAGCCATCTGCATTCATGAGAGAGAGGGTTGAAAGCGCACTTATGACTGATCCGGTGAATGCGGAGGCGGGCATCAGTGAGATGAAGTCATCTATTGAAAACAGAGTTGCAGAACGACCTTTAAAGGCACCAAATGACGCGGAATATGTCTCAGTCGGCAAACCGAAAATAAGACGCAAAGAATGGATTGCGCTTTTTGAACTCTTAGGAAGTTTTGCTTTTGCGGAGACCCCGTTTCAAGCTGGCAAGACAGAGGCGTTCATTCAGTCTGTTTTGGAAATCAAAACCATTATTGATCCAACCGCCGCGGTTACAAGAAAAACAATCTCTTCCTGGGCGAGGCTCAATCGAAATAGATGGGCGAAGTGGTTAGGAGATGAAACATTAGTCCTTCGATTTAAAGCGAACCTAGCGACGTTAAAAAATATTTCCCACAGGTCGGACATCATATTTGCAATGGTCCGTATAGCTGTAGCTGAAAACGAATATACCGAGTTAGAAAAGTCTCTGATTGCACATACTATTTTAGCTTGGGATATGCCTGGGAATATAATCTCAGATATTGAATATGTATGTCCCGAAATTGTTCCTGACCTACAGAAAATTTTATAACGCGCGATTTGTCTAGTCCTTTCAATAGAAATTACTCATTCTAGGGTGATGAACTTCAGTTTCAACTTCACAACTTTTCCTAAAATTTACGGATGGATCCAATAAGGGATATCATACAGTAATTTAGGCGACCGCCGTGGATGAGTAGAAAAATTGTGTGCCGCAAATAGCGTTATTGTCTGCAAATTCACGTCGTTATTAATCAACCCTTAACCAAAACACCGAATTTACGGTTATGGTCTCTATTCCTGCAGATCCTGGCTATGGCCAATCGCAACTCGTTGCGCGAAATAAAGCCGTCGTTACCCTTTTGAACTCTTTTGAACGTTTCGCGTGGGTTCTCATTTTACTCTTCTACTCAGGTGCTATCGTTGGTCTTACAATGGTAGACCAGGCCGCAATCGCGGCAACGGATGGCGCATTTGCACGGAATCTGTGGTTGTTAACCTACGCCCTGATTCTTGGATTAGCCGTTTTTAGATTGCCCCAAATTATAAGGGTTACGTCTTTTAACCCGCTCCTGATTTTATGTGTAGCATGGTGCGGCATTACATTTTTTTGGTCAGTTGACCCGAGTATTTCATTGCGAAGGTCGATTGCGCTTATGATGACGACCTTGGCCGGGCTAGCATTCGCGGCTCGATATGACTGGTCAGAAATCGTGCAAACATTTGCTGTCGTCATGTTGGTGCTTTGCATCATCTCAGTTCTCGTTGTGGTATTGAATCCTATGCGAGGTATTCAGCAAGAAATTCACCAAGGCGCCTGGCGCGGCCCTTGGCTCGTTAAAAACCAAATGGGAGGCATCATGGCCAAGGGCGTGGCCATCGCAATTTGTGCCTTTGCCATGAGGCCAAACCGCGCTTGGATTTGGATTCCGACACTTATTATGTGTTTCGCCCTGGTTTTGTTGAGTACGTCAAAAACGTCACTACTCGTCGCCGTCAGTGCGCTTTACATCTTTGCAGCGCTGAGGACTTATCGTCGATACTTCTTCCTAAGAGCCGTTATTGTCCTTTTTACATTAATACTGGTTACTGTTCTTGTATTGGCTCTTGTTGTTTTCCCGGCCGAGGTGCTCGCTTTGATTGGTAAGGATCCTACATTAACCGGCAGAACAGATATCTGGGCCTTACTCTCAGAGGCTATATCTAAAAAGCCTTTGCTGGGCTACGGTTACGGCGCATTCTGGGTCGATCCCCTAGGGCCTTCTTATCATATACAGAGCGTATTGGAGTGGCCTGTTCCAACAGCCCATAACGGTTGGATAGATACTTGGTTATCAGGCGGCGTTATCTTGATTGTAATGTTCTCAATTCTATTGCTCATCACCTTAATCCTAGGAATAAAGCGAATTTTCACGGGCGGCGTTGAGGCTTACTGGGTCATCATAAGTTTGTTCTTCTTTGTATTTTTCTCGGCCTCCGAGTCTACGATCCTCATGCAGAATGATATGGCCTGGTTCTTATTCGTTGTAACCTCGGCGAAACTATGGGCTGGAGAACGGTCGTGGTGGAGGCCGGGGTCCAGACCTTACGTTGATCGAGCACGTTTTGTGAAAGCCTAACTTTTTGAAGCCGCGGACATCGTGTCCAATTTAATGCGCCGCATTTCAAAATATTTCTTGGATACTTTCGCCGTTATGAAAATCATCGCGTTTGATTAAGCATCAATCGCTTGCGTGCATTGATTTTGAAAAATCGAATTATTTTGTTTTGTGTTCAGGAGGCCGCTTAGTTTTTCAGGAGACGTTTGCGGACCTCCGCCCAAACCAGTAACATGCAAAGCGCGCCCGCCATGTTCGCGATCTGATCGAGAACTGAAGCTGACCGATTTTCACCGAACATACCTTGTGCAATCTCAAGTCCTACGCCCACTAGGCTTACGCCGACCATGACTGAAATTAATCGGGCTCTCGGCATGGCTGCCGCCCAGAGAGCGGCTAGCCCTCCATAGACTATAAAGTGGAGAACCTTATCCGAAATCCCGCTTTCGCCCGGCACTGAAGGTCTGAGCGAGAAATAAACCAACAGCGCCATATATGACCCAAGCATCGTGACAGCCGTGTATTGCAGCATACGTGCGGAGAGAGGGCCTGTTGTTCGAAGGAATTTAGTTAAGGTGAGCATAAGTATTCATCACAAAATTAAGATGGTCCCGCGGCTAATTTTTTCGGGGAGATTTCTGGCTTTCAATTGACCAAAACCAAAGGTTCTGTCGGTAGTTTGAGTTTCATGCCGGTCGCTTCATTACGCTGTTTTGGGATGCACGATGTGAGCACCGAAACGCTTGCGTAGTGAGATAAAAGGCATTTCAACGAAGCGGTAGGAAACATGGGCAAATATGAAGCTCAGTATCGGCGTAAGCCCGTACGACAAAATGTCAGACTGGGTCATTTTGAGGAGCCAGTCCAAGATGGGAAAATGCCAAAGGTACAATCCGTATGACAATATTCCGAGGTAGGATAAAAACTTTAATTCCAAGACCTTAAAGACCCAACGGAAATGGGTAAAAAAGTACAAGTTCAAGATTAAAACGAAAATTGCGGCGCCTTGCAAAGAAAACCTAATGGTCATGCGGAACATCTCGTCACGATATAGAAACGTGGCCATTAAAATGGCGAGAAATACGATTACGGGAACCCACCCAATGAGGCGTTCTAACAAAGCATGCCATGACGAGCGATCAAGTAGGGTAGAGAGCAAACAGCCCCAAACAATGCTGTCGATCCGGGTGTCCGTCATCATATAGGTGTAAGTTTCAGGATCAAACCAGCCATTTACCGCAATCACGGTCCGCCAAATTGGTACCATGACGATGAGGATGAGCATGCCCCAGACAAAGCGCTTCTTGAAAGCGCCTAGGCAAACCATAAAGAGCGGGAAAAATAGATAGAAATGTTCTTCAACGGCTAATGACCAGAGGGGCCTCCAAGCCATGACGGGCTCAACGTGCCCCATATCTCCCAGTAGTTGAAAAATGTTTGAGAAATAAAACACCCCCGCCAATGACTCTAGCCACGAGGGACCTTGAAGTCCTGACAGCAAGAAAACAATTGTCGAAAAGCCAAGCATAAATAAAAGTGCGGGGTAGAGCCGGATAAACCGCCGGATATAAAACTGGCGTAATCTGACGCGTCCTTTGGTCTTATTCTCAGCGATAAGTAAACGCGTAATCAGGAAGCCGGATACGAAGAAAAACAGGGTTACGCCAAATCCGCCCGGTATATGACTTGATACCTTCAGATGTGCGGCGAGGACGATAATAACGGCCAAAGCTCGAATGCCGTTTAATCCGGGTATGAACCCATATTTAGCCTCAGGGGTGATCATGCCGTCGTCTAATAATGTTCCGGCAGACGTGTTCATTCAAAAATTCCTTAAGCGTTTTACGCAGATACCAAGGTAGACGGGAGGAAGATAAAGCACTTCCGGAGTCGTCATTAAGTAAACGGTATGGAACAAAGTTGTGAATTTTCCGACAATATGGGCTGAGGTTCAGCATTGGTACGGCCAGTAGACAGGGTTCGTAATTTTATGGTCAATTTTTTGTTAAAAATCGGAAAAATTGCTACGAAGGAAAACGAGCTTTCTTGAAACCTGAAATGAGCAAAAAAAAATATAATGGCGCACCCGACAAGACTGTCCCTGATGCTATAAAAGTGTTATGAATCATATACATAAGGCACGACAAAGTGTCAATGCACCATTGTTTTCGTGCCAAAGTTCACCCCAATGATCTAGCGCCCAAAGTAGCGGTTGCATGTCTGATTCTTGCTAAGCCAAAGGCTATTCGTAGCGAAAGCGTAAAGCGAATAGCCTGCCCGTCCGGCGAGGACGCCTGCGTGATGGTCGCATTTGGATGCGATATCGATGGCTTTTTGAGGCTCTCTCGGCAGGATAGACTGCCAAACTCTTAGTTTAAGCTATTGCTGAGCTGCCTTGGGACGGAGCGAACATTAGGGCGGAACTATGCATTAATTCACTAATGGTGTCGCACCCAAACTGAGTACGTTTTCATTGTGTTCACTCGCAAAAGTGAACACAGATACACCTTGCCTCATTGCTTCTCCTGCAAGCCATTCAGTTTTACCGCCAATAGAAGCGTGAGCGATCAACACGCCGTCTACCCGTGACAAGATATACTCATTTCTTTGTTGTGCTGACTGCGCCGTTGTCCGCTTGTGCGCTTTGGAGAAAGGCGAAACAACTTCTACATGACCATTTTTTTCACCTTCCCGAACCGCGCGAGGCAATCGGGCTCCGTCCGAAGACCTAGCAAGAGTGTAAACAATTGGAGACTTATTGCGTAGCAGAATGCGCAAAACGTCTTTCTCTATGGCAGTATGAAACCCACTCATAACTGACGGATCTGTATCTGTAAGACCGTTAGCCCAATCCTGTGCGTTCAGAATAATATCACCAGGGCAGGATTTTGAACAGAAGAATGCTGTTGCTCTGGACATTTAATTGTTACCTTACTTCCGTAAACTGAGCACAACATGGACGCGTACAAATGGGTATTGAGCATAATCTTATGGCATTGGAGGTTTCTTCGCT
>ENA-ORXR01001205-ORXR01001205.1-marine-metagenome-genome-assembly--contig:-NODE-1205-length-28390-cov-33.999435_pt1 | contig 28390 bp, 34 predicted proteins | sample MGYA00237866_ERZ511479 | MGnify/ENA metagenome assembly ERZ511479
GAATCCAGCTGGACGAGGGGAACATTCGAGCGAACTGGGCGGAGTAATCCGTTCATTTCCAGTAGGTTGCGAATTTCAGCTCAGGCACTAGCTAGCGTCTATACCCCGTAAGCACAGGCCTTCCCGCCTTCTATCATCTCTTGATATACGTCTTCTGCGTCGGCGTATAGCTCGGCTATCATCGCCCTCACCTTTGACCGATCGGACTGTCACCGTTGCACCATAGTGCCGTTCCTCTAACCATGTCTGACTAGCCTGTCCGTCTTCTCGCTTTTCTCCTCTCATCTCTGGCGCATCGATCCCTAATAGGCGGAACTTCTGACCATGAGCCAAACCCAAGGTCTAGCTCGACCGTGTCGCCACTGTGTGACTGGCCAGTTCATCGTCGCTTGGTGTGCGAAGCCAGGCGTCATCCCGAAGGGAACCGATCCCGTTCAGTGGATTCGTAGTCGTCGAAAGTGTTGAAAAATCGAGCTGATATCGCTCTTGTTTTCAGCGGGCAATTGGGCGATAAGCCCGCGCCATGCGGATACACCCCAATTATCTTCTGCTTACGGTGACGCTACTGTTTGCCTCTTGTTCGACTCCGAAACAGGAAGTGCCTGTCGTGCCGCCCGAGCCCACGGTGCTCTCTACAGAGTACGGCCTTAGCTCTTGGTACAGTGTCCGGACGAATTACGGAACCAAGACGGCGTCTGGTCGTCCGTTCCGCAACCAAGGCTACACGGCTGCGCACAAGACGTTGCCACTTGGCTCAAAGGTTCGTGTGACCTGCGCCTTCAACGGGGCTTCGGAGATTCTTACGATCACTGATCGCGGTCCCTACATTCGGGGGAGGATCATCGATTGCAGCGTTGGATCGGCGAAGCGTCTGGGCTTCGACGATCGCGGAATTACCAAGGTGAAGGTCGAACTGCTAGAGCACGGCACTTGGCGCTACCAGCACCCCAGTTAGATTTCGTCGTAGTTGCATCGATTCGGTTTGATCGAAACGCTATCCCCTTGATCCTTCGTTGTGTCTGCTGAGAACAAGCGTCTAGAACAGGAACGGAACAGGGAAGCCAACTGGAAACGTTGGGGCCCGTACCTCGCCGAACGCCAGTGGGGGAGCGTCCGCGAGGATTATTCGAAGGATCAGCAGACGTGGGACTACTTCTCTCACGACGATGCCCGAAGTCGTGCCTACCGCTGGGGAGAGGACGGCTTGCTGGGCTGGACCGATCGGCAATGCCGCTTGTCGTTCGCCATGGCGCTGTGGAACGGCAAAGACCCGATCTTAAAGGAGCGACTATTCGGGCTCAATGGCAACGAGGGCAACCACGGCGAGGACGTCAAAGAGAACTATTTCTACCTAGCCTCGACCCCGACCCACTCGTACACGAAGGCCCTTTACCACTACCCGCAGGACGAGTTTCCTTACGCTGAACTCGTTCGAGAGAACAGGGCTAGGGGACTGACCGATCGGGAGTTTGAGCTGGAAGACACCGGCATCTTCGACCAAGACCGCTACTTCGCGGTCGAGACCGAGGTCGCCAAGAGCTCGCCCAACGACCTTTCCTGGCGCATCACCGTCCACAATCGAGGGACCGATGCGGCGCCGATTCATGTGTTGCCGACCTTCTGGTTTCGCAATGTTTGGGATTGGGAGCACCATCACGAACCGTCTTCGGCCAAGCCCAAGATGTCCCTTGATCAGGAGACCGGGGATGTGCTGCTCGAGCACGAAATTCTCGGCCGCTTCCGGCTGCTGATTGAGCAACTGGATGGGGCGGGAGAGGCGCAGTGGATCTTCACCGAGAACGAGTCGAACAACGAGAAGCTTTTCAACTGCCCGAATCAATCGCCTCAGGTAAAAGACGCCTTTCACCGATACCTGATCAATGGCGAAGTAGGTGCCGTCAGTCACACCGATGGAACCAAGGTCACCATGCCTCTGCGCTTCGATGTTCCGGGTGGTGGATCGGCGCAGGTTCGTTGCCGGCTTTTCCACGAGGACGAGCAGAATGACCAGCAGGCGTTCGAAGGCTTTGATGAGTTGTTCGCGGAGCGCATCGCCGAGGCGGATAGCTTCTACGACGAGATCCTTCCCCAAGGCCTGACCAGAGACGAGGAGGAAATCTGTCTGCAAGGCTACGCCGGCCTTCTCTGGAGCAAGCAGTTCTACCACTATGTCGTCGAGGATTGGATGCAGGGGGAGCCGATTGGCAAGGACCCCGCCGAGGCCCGTCCAGAGGCGCGGAACAGTGACTGGAGTCACTTCTTCGCCCGCGATATTTTGTCGATGCCGGACACCTGGGAATACCCGTGGTTCGCGGCCTGGGACTCGGCATTTCATATGGTGCCATTCGCTGCCATCGATCCGGACTTTGCCAAGAGCCAGCTACTGCTGCTCCTACGCGAATGGTATATGCACCCGAATGGCCAGCTCCCGGCCTACGAGTGGAACTTCTCCGACGTCAATCCTCCGGTACACGCCTGGGCGGTGTGGCGGGTCTACAAGATCGCCGACGAGAAGGGCGATCGAGACCTACTGTTCCTCGAGCGAGCCTTCCAAAAACTGCTGCTCAACTTCAACTGGTGGGTCAATCGCAAGGATGTCGAGGGGCGCCATATCTTCGGCGGCGGCTTCCTCGGGCTCGACAATATCGGAGTGTTCGACCGGTCGCAGGAACTCCCCGGCGGAGGACATCTCAACCAGGCCGATGGCACGGCGTGGATGGCCTTCTACTGTCTCAACATGCTGTCGATCTCGTTGGAGCTGGCCGTCGAGCGGCCAGCGTACGAGGACATCGCGTCGAAGTTTTTCGAGCACTTCGTCAGCATCGCCGACGCCATCAATACCGTTGGCGGCACTGGCCTGTGGGATGACAAAGACGGCTTCTACTACGACCAACTGATCATCGACCACAAGGACCCGATTCCGATGAAGATCCGCTCGGTCGTCGGCCTTTTGCCGCTTTGTGCGGTAACGGTTCTCGAGCAAGAAACCATCGATGCCCTGCCCGGGTTCAAGAAGCGGCTTGAGTGGTTCCTCGAAAATCGCAAGGAGCTGGCAAAATACGTCACCTACTGCGAAACCTCGGAAGGCGACAAGCATCGACTGCTCGCCATCCCGTCACGCGACAGATTGGAGAAGTCCTTGGATCGACTCGTCGATGAAGCCGAATTCTTGAGCCCTCACGGATTGCGTTCCCTGTCCAAGTCTCATGCCGAGGAGCCGTTTGTGTTCCAGAACGAGGGCCGCTCTCACAAGGTATCCTACGTGTCGGGCGAGTCCGAGAGCTGGATGTTCGGCGGCAATTCCAACTGGCGCGGTCCGGTTTGGTTCCCGGTGAACTACCTGATCGTCGAGGCGTTAGAGATCTACGATCACTTCTACACCGACGACTTTCTCATCGAGTATCCGAAGGGTTCAGGCAACCGGATTCGCCTGGCTGCCTTGGCCGAAGAGATCGGCGACCGCTTGATCAGCTTGTTCCTTCCCGATGCCGATGGCGTTCGGGCATTCCGCTCCGAAAGAGAGAACCAGCGCATGCCCAACTCAGCTACGGATAAGGACCTACTCTTGTTCCACGAATACTTCGATGGCGACACCGGGCGAGGTCTTGGAGCAACCCACCAAACCGGCTGGACGTCGCTAGCGGTTCGGCTGGTGCGCGAGCGGGCCGAGCGGTATATTCCGAGTTAGGCCAGTGAGCTAGGATCGACTTGATTGACATTGACCACGGAACTCACCGTTCGGGTGAGGCGCGATCATGTCGTAACTGGTTCTGTTTCCCTGAGTTTCCGTAACTTTTGTCTCCGGCTGCCTCCGTTGCTCTCCGAATGTGGTTCCTATCATCGGTTTTAGGATTACGACTTCGGGTAGGGGCGAAGTCCGAGTAGGATCTCGGCTCGTTCGCAGAGCGGTTTCTCGGCGAACTCTTGGCCGGTGTGTGCGGCTAGGTGGGTCCGGACGACATCAAAGACGGCTTGCCGGTCTTGGCTGGTATCGACTTCGACACATTTATCGATCGTCTTGAAGTGCTCCACCGTGGGCAAGGTCTCGGCCTTGAAGTTGTCGAAGCGAAGCTTAATGCTTTCGATGTTGTCGTCTGCGCGGCCGGAGTATTTAGCGCGACCGAGAATCCGCTTCTCTAAGACGTCGTAGGGACACTCGAAGAAAAGCATCTTTGGAAGTTCGGCATCGGGAAACACTTCGGTCCAACCTTCCAGGTTCCCAAGCGATCGGGGAAAGCCATCGAGCAGAAAATTCTTCTTTCCTGTCGTGCGGGTGATCTGCTCCATCGCGTTCTTGATCAAGGTGACGACGATCTCGTTGGGCACCAGTTTCCCGGCCTTGATGATCTCGTTGATAGTAGCCGCATTCGGTCCGCCATCGTCGCGCTCTGCACGGAGCAATTCTCCGGCCGACAGATGAGTCCAGCCAAGTTGGATTTCCGCCAACTCGCACATCGTCCCCTTGCCCGCACCGGGGCCACCGAGAACGAAGACGACGTTGGGAGCGGGGCATGGCTGACGCGGGTCGAAGTGGTGCAAGACGACCTTCGGTGCAGGTGCGACGCCCTTCTTGTAGACGTGCCATTCCTGATCTGTCGGCGGCAACTCCTCCTCAGACGTGATGTCGTAGGCCAGATGGCCATCGAGCCGACAGATCCGCCACGAGCGATAGCTGTTCGAGAACGACAGGGCCGGACTGCGGGCGCTCTTCCCGTCGGCGCGATCCCACGCCAATTTGCCATTCCAGTAGCCGAGGCTCGATACCGTTCCCGATTCCGATTCTGCCGGCGGCGCGGTAGAGGGGACGAACAAGCCATCGACCTCAGGGATACCGGCTCCAGTGACTTCGACAAAAAAGGTGTTCGGCTTGAGCGTATCGGATTCGGTTGTCATAGCAAGGGAGCCTTGACGTAGGGGCTGAGGGCAGGGTCTGCAACCGGAAGGGTGGCGGTGGATTGGCTCCCCACTACCCAGTTCGCCCTTTCCCCGAGCCGCTTCCTGCTGTTAGGTCTGATAATGAAAACATTCCCGGATGGCGGAGAACACTCTCCGGTAGAGTCTCGCGATAACAGATTTCAGGCGGTCTCCGGTTGCTGTCTCTTAGCAATTCTCCTTGCGATGAATTTTTCCCTTTAAGTGTTCTTTAATCGTCTCTCAAGCCTACCAACCGCGGATGAGCTGTCGATGAGTCCGGAGAACGCGCAGGAAGTATATGAGGCATACAAGAAAGCAGTGGGTGCAGCTCTAGGGTTTGCGAAGATTGCGATTTCTAGTCTCTTAGGACTTACCGTTGTCGTCGGCATTTATACGTCTCAGCTTGTCAAGAAGGCCTGGTGGTCGGTGTCAAAAATGCAGAAATAAAAGGAGGCGCTGGGAGGACTGATCCTTAGTTTCGGGCGTATGAATTCCTAACCACCTCAGGTCTAACGAGAAATGCCTATAACGGGTTGCCCGCCGCGAGTTGAAAAACCATGATAAATCAACATTTGGTCTTGAACTCGGAGTGCGTTCTCAGGCAATCTGTGGTAGTAATTAAACGTTAGATCTATAATGTTCTCATGGCTCGACCCAGGATCGATTCGTCTCGAAGATGGCAAGGCGATCTACGTCTCCGAGTTCTACGGATCATGGGAGATTCCGATGTCGGACATTAGGATCGTTGGCAGTCTGCGACATCGCGGCGGTATGTTTGTAGAGCACTGGTTTCGCATTTTGGTGGACTCTGAAGGGACTTGGTGCGCGATTCCCCAGCTTGCGGATGGCTACCCTAGTTTCGAGAAGGAGTTGGTGAGCGCTCTGCCGGGGCTGATGCTTCCGAAGATCGCGGACTTTCCGGACGTTTACGCCGAGCATGTCCAGTACCCAATTGACCTACAAGGGGCGCCGTTGTTCACCCTCAAGTTCGATTCGATGCCGGAAGTGATGGAGTGGGTGTTCGCTCCCTGGCGTTGGAACATTCGTAGCCTGAGCTCCGAAGTTCTAGATCGGCTCGGATTGGAGAAGCCAGAACTGGCCGGGGCAGTTTAAGTGGCAGTTTGCGCATGCATTTTGAAATTCAGGATGTTGATCGTCCAAGCCCGCCAATTGGCTGAAGGCTCTGCTCGTCTGCGCGGCGGGCACCTTGCTCGGATCGATGGTCAGTGTGCTGATGGGGGCGATTCACTACCCGGACGAGCCACTCGCTCTCGGCTCCGGTTTTGGCGCGTTTCTCATGGCGCCGTTGGTGATGACGATAGGGATCTTTCCCACGTTTGGATTCTATGAAGCGGTCCACGGGACCGTGGCTGTCGTCGGCATGGTTGTGGCGGTGGGCGCGTTTGTGTTCTTCCTTCGGGGAAAGGGGCGCGATGCCAAACTTCTCGGATGGATGTTCCTTGGCTGTGTTCTCTGGGCGCACAACAACCACCTCTCCTTGTGCGCGATCATGTCGGTGTGATTCCTTTGATCCGATCTATCTAGCCCAGTAATGTTGTCGTTCGAGTGCATAGGTCTGCGTGTATTCAATCGCATACTAATCTTCGTTGACATGCGTTCGCATGCATGCGAGGATGAGGGTAGTGAGGATCTACAATGTGGAAGAGCTTGGCGGGTTGATCCGTGATCGACGGCGGCGACTGGGCTGGAGTCAGGAGACTCTGGCGTTGAAGGTTGGTGCTCAGCGGCTTTGGGTCAGTCAGGTCGAATCGGGAAAAGACACGGCTCAGGTCGGTTTAGTGCTTCGTGCTTTGCAAGCTCTCGGATGTGCTCTCGACATTGCTTCTCCAGACGCGCGGTCTTCTGCCCCCAGCACCTCGGAGAGCGCGGGAGAGATTGATCTAGATCAGGTCTTGGGCGATCTGAGAAAGGAGAACAATGGCTGAAGAACTTATCGCCCTTGTTGGGGCCGAGGTCATGGGAACTGTCCGGTATGCCCGAGATCGGATCAGTTTTCGATACGACGATGGTTGGAGGGAGAATCCTGCGGCATTTCCGCTTTCTCTGTCTATGCCGTTGGTCCAAAGCGAACATGAGGATGCCGTGGTGCGACCGTTTCTCTGGGGCCTACTTCCGGACAACGACGATGTCTTGCGTCATTGGGGGCGCAGGTTTCAGGTCTCGGCCCGCAATCCGTTTCGTCTTCTCCGTCACATCGGAGAAGACTGCGCTGGGGCTGTGCAGTTCGTTCCCCCGGAGATCGCGTCCGATTGGGGCAATGGATCTGCTCCTGGAGGTATCGACTGGATCGGAGAAGCGGAGTTGATCGAGAGGATCGACGAACTGGTTACCGATCATGCGAGTGCGAGACGCTTGGGAGACGAAGGGCATTTTAGTCTGGCTGGAGCTCAGCCGAAGACCGGACTTATCCGGGATTTGGAATCGGGACGGTGGGGGATACCAAAGGGGAGCACTCCGACTACTCATATCCTTAAGCCGAATACGGGTGCCTTTGGCGGGCAGGATCTTAATGAGCATCTGTGCCTTCAAATTGCGCGTGGGTTGGGACTAGATACGTGCCGGTCATCGATCTCCAAGATAGGAGAAATTGATGTCATTGTTGTCGAGCGATATGATCGCCGCCGCCTGCCAGATGGACGTTGGATTCGCATCCATCAAGAGGATACCTGCCAGGCTTTGGGTCGGTCGCCGGACACGAAGTATCAGAACCAGGGTGGGCCGTCTGCCAACGACGTGTTCGGTCTAATTCAGAGTCGATCAAGCCGGGCCAGCGAAGACACGAATGCCTTCCTCCGTGCGATGGTCTTCAACTGGCTCATCTCAGGGACGGACGCCCACGGGAAGAACTTTGGCTTCTTGATCGCCGGACGTGGACAGGTTCGGCTGGCCCCACTCTATGATGTTGCTTCTGCTCTGCCGTATCCACGTCAGATTCCTCCGAGGAAAGCGAAACTAGCGATGAAAATCGGTGGGCAATATGTGCATCAGAGAATCGGCGGAAGGGAATGGAGGAAGGCCGCCGAGGAGTGGCGGATACCGGCTGAATCGATTATTGAGGCCATCTCGGAAATGGCCTCCGCGATTCCCGATGCGGTGCAACAGGCAGTCGAGCGTCTCCCCGATCCTGAAGCTCCGCTTGCTCTTGATCTCGCCGATCGGCTTCAGCAAGCGGCGGCGGCTGCGCGGAAAGTGATCGTGTCCTAATGTTGAGACTTACTGGTAATCCTTGCGCTCGCCGGTGGTCCGTTCGGGGGCGGGTTCGGGCTCGAAGCCGTGCTTGCGCATGACGGATTCCAAGGCGGTTGCGGTCGGGGCGGAGGGCTTGTAGTTACCGTGGCGGATGCCTTGGGCGATGAGCAGTGGGGTGGAACCGTCGCGGTTTTTGTGTGCCAGATGGCAATGTCGGCGCCGTGTTGGTAGAAGAGGTGGACTAGCTTGGGCTACTGCTTTTAGCCAGCGGCGTGGAGGACCGACTTGCCGCGTTCATCGACGACTTGGATGTCGGCTTTGAGCTAATTCCTGAGACAATTTCATCTGAGCAGCGTAGAACCGCACCGAGGCAAGCATGGCTAGTCCGACAACTAGGAGAATGGCGATCCGTTTGTGCATTGCGCTACAGCAACTCTGGATAGAGTTCGGCCAGGTCGACCTTGGTATCTCCGAGGTCGGTCTGCAGGGTCTGGAGTTCGGAGAAGAGCTTCTGCATGGTTGGTAGGTTCTCTGGATTCTCGGCGAGATTGTTGGTCTCGTCTGGGTCCTTGTTGAGGTCAAATAGCAGGGCAACCGGGACCTTGGGAAACAGGATCAGCTTGTAGCTATCGTGGGTGACGGAACGTTGGGCGTCGAGGTAGGCGCCGTAGATCGCCCTGTAGGGCGACTTGCCGCCATCGAGTAGGGGCTGGATGGAGTTGAATTCGACGTAGTCGGGTTTGTCCACGCCGCCGAGCTCGAGACTGGTGGCCATGACGTCTTGAAGGTAGATGGGCTCGCCGATCTTCTTGCCGGCTTCGATGTCAGGGCCGACGACCATGAATGGGACGCGGGTGGAGTGATCAAACGGGTTTTGCTTGCCCATAAGGCCGTGGTGACCGACTCCGAGACCGTGGTCGGCGGAGAAGAAGATGTAGGTGTTCTCGGCTTTACCAGTCTTGTCCAAGGCGGTGAGGATTCTGCCGATCTGGGTGTCCATGTGGTTGATCAGCGCGTAGTACTCACGGCGGTTCACTTTGACCGAATTCTCGGTGCGCGGGAACGGGGCGAGCTTCTCGTCGCGTAGGCCTTCGCCGGACTTCATCTCTTCGGCGTACTGGTATTTGTCGCAGTGACCGGGGGGAAGGGAGATGTTCTCGACTGGATACCGATCGAGGTATTCCTGCGGTGCTTGCCGAGGATCGTGCGGGGCATTGAACGCGAGATACATAAAGAACGGCTTGTCGCTTTTGCTTGCCACACCGAGGAATTCTTCGCCATCATCGGCGAGCACTTCGCTCCAGTGCTTACCACCTTTCCAGAAACCTTCGAATTTCGGATCTGCTGGGTCCCACGGATCGGGCTGTCCGTCGATCGGCCGGTTGTAGCCTTCCTTGGTTTGGTTAGGCATTCCGGGCCGGACGTTCTTGACGTTTTGGAATAGGTCTACGGCGTTTGCTTTGACGTGCCACTTACCGGTGAAGTAGGTGTCGTAGCCGGCTGCTCCCATGAGCTGCCCCCAGGTCTCGCCCTGCTCGACGTGGTATTTAAGATTCGGTGTGGCCTTTTCGGCGCGCCAGACGGTGCGGCCCGTATTGAGCATGGCGCGGCTTGCGAGACAGACGGCACCACTCCACGAGCCCATGTTGTAGGCGTGGGTGAAGGTCGTGCCTTGGGCGACTAGGCGGTCGAGGTTAGGAGTCTGCACCTCCTTGTTGTGCAAGGAGTTTATCGCCTTGTAGCAATGGTCATCGGCGAAGATGAACAGGATATTCGGCTGCTCGGCGCCGCGGGCGACTGAGCTAGCGAGTAGGAGCCCGAGAGTAACCAGTTGGAGGCGGAAAAGCATGCGCGTCTATACTTGAGAATCCGGCCGATCCATTCAAGAACTTCTCGGAAGATGTTCCCTGTGAACGAGGTAATCTGTCTTATGCGCGCGCTTCCCCTTGTGTTCGGTCTTGCTCTCTGTCTGACGGCGCGGGCGGAGGAGGGGGTGCCCAAGGCTTTGGTTGAGGGAGTTTCGGTGCAGAAATTCGCTGGTTCTGATCTGATCAAACACCCGACTGGGGCGACGTTCACTCGGGACGGTAAGCTCTTGGTGATCGAGTCGCACACGCACTTCCGGCCAAAAGGCTACGTTGGCCCGAAGACAGATCAGATCCGTTGGCTCGAGGACAGTGACGGCGATGGGGTGGGGGATGCGAGCCGTGTGTTTTTCCAAGCCGACTTGGTGGCGACGATGGACATCGCTACTGAGCCCTCGACGGGAGCGATCTATGTGGCGACGCGCAACGAAATCCTGCGGCTTGAAGACAGCGACGGAGATGGCAAGGCAGACCCGGATTCCGTCACCCGTCGTCTTGTCTATCTCGAGACCAAGGGTGATTACCCGCACAACGGTGTCTCTGGCCTGAGCTTTGATCCCAAAGGCGGGCTCTACTTTGGTATTGGCGAGAACCTCGGCGCGGCCTACGTGCTTCGGGGGTCGGACGGCATCGAGTTCGCTGACCAAGGGGAGGGCGGCAACGTCTGGCACTGCGATCGCGACGGCGGTGGTCTGCGTCGAGTCGCTACTGGGTTCTGGAATCCCTTCGGCGTCTACTGCGATCCCGACGGCAACGTCTTCGCCACCGATAATGACCCAGGGAGTTCGCCGCCGTCGCGTCTGCATCGAGTCGTCGAGGGGGGCGATTACGGCTATCTCTATCGCTACGGGCGGAGTGGACTACATCCGTTCACTTCTTGGGATGGCCAACTCACTGGGCACCTGCCGATGCTCGCAGGTTCGGGCGAGGCACCGTGTGACATCGTCGGGCGGAACGGACATCTGCTGGTGGCGAGTTGGGCCGATCATCGGGTCGATCTCTTCGGGCTGGCGAAGACTCCACTTGGGTCGGGTTTCGACTGCCAGACGAGGGTGCTGGTTCAAGGCGGTGTCGATTTTCGGCCGGTGGCGTTCGCCGAGCATCCCGAGACCAAAGACCTGTTCCTGACCGACTGGGTCAAGGCTGACTACAATCTGCATGGCGAGGGCGCAGTCTGGAAAATTCGTGGTTGGAAACCTGTGCCGCGTCCGCCGGTCAAGGTCGAGCGGGCGCAACCAGCCGACTATCTGGACGAGTCAGATTCATGGCGGGCACATGCGTTGCTTCCCGAGTTCCTGACCTCGGAGAAGTTTAAGTCGGTCCGTCTTGGCGACCTCGACACTGGTCTTGCCCGGCGGAACCTGCTGATTGCCCACCTGCGGAACGACCCGGGCGACCCCCACAGAATTCTTCCTGAGGCGTTGGGTTCGAGCGATGCCGAGACTCGCCTATTGGCGTTGAAGTGGATAGCGGATAGCGAGATCGTCGCTCACCGGGATGCTGTGGTCGCCATGACTATCGCTCCGATGACGTCGCTCGACTACTATGGAGCGCTCACAACGATGGCCCGCCTCGACGGCGAGAAGTGCGACGAGGCGAGCATCCAGCGAACTGCCGCCAAGCAACTTAAGGGCGAGGCAGTGGCCGATTCGGTGAAGCGGGCCGCCTTCCTCGTGGTTCCGAATCGGGGCAAGGTGCTTAGTCTTGAGGTGATCCAGAACATCTATGCTGGGACAACCGACGAGAACTTGCAGATCGATCTCATGCTAGCGTTGCTCGAGCAGGACGGGGAGAAGGGCGAGCGGGCACGGGCTTTTGCGCGCAAGTTGGCCGTGGATGGATCAGTTCCTAGTCGGATTCGTCCATTCGCTGAGCTGGCAGGAGGTGGAGGTGGGGTAAAATTACCCGAAAATCCGCCGAACTACCCGGAACTATCCGATAAGCTCGGCTGGTCGGAGTTCACCAACCCGCCTAGCGATGTGGCCCAAGACGACCTCGATCATGGCCGGATTGTCTTCCATCGTAACTGTGCGATTTGCCATCGTGCTCTTGGGTTCGGCGAAGGAGGTGGGCCGGATCTAAGCACCATCGGCGAGCGAGGAGCGGAGCACATTTTGACCTCGATTCTCTATCCCAGTGCCGAGGTCGCCCCCCAGTACGGGGCTTGGCAGATTCAACTGGAGGCAGACGAGTCGAAGATGGGATTCCTGCTTGGGCGAAAAGGCGAGCACCACACCTATCAGGACATGAGTGGCAAGCGCTTCGAAATCATCAACCGCGACATCGTCAGTCGGACGAAACTACCAGTCAGCTTGATGCCACCGGGATTGCACCAGCAGATGACTGCTGATGACCTGAAGGCTTTGCTGGTATTCTTGTCTGGGCTGAGATTGTAGCTCTGCTACAATACCGTGTCGCTCACTTCACTTTCAAGACCATGGCCGTATCCAAATCCGCTGTTCTCGTTCCACTAACCGTCGTCGTGCTTGTCCTCGGTGCTGTCCTGTTCAGTCGTAGCGTCAAAGACTCGGTCGAGGACATCGAGATGGTCGGCGTCGCCAACGAAGCCGGCGAGGATGCCTATCGGGCTGCCAATCAACTCCTGGCTCCAGCTTCGGAAGGCGTTGCCCACGGGAGCTCGGACGTCGCTGTGGGACTGGCTTCCGACTTGTCTGAGGCACTCAGTCTAACCAGTTCGAATCCGGCCAAAGCCTTCTGCCAACAGTCGGCGGACGGCAAGAGTCTCGCGTTTCTCGTTCGGGTTCCCGGAGCCTCGAAGCTAGATGATGCTGGACGCACAGAACTCGTGGACCGAGGCTGGGTAGAAGCCACTCGACTTGCCGCCAGTCTTGACCCCATCCCCGCCGAGCTCGCTTTCGGACTAAAGGGCACAATCAGTTACCTAGGGATCCTAACCGGTAGCGTTGATTCGGCTAACCCAGCGACTGCCATCACCAGCCGGAGTAAGGGCATCGCCGAGATCAAGACCTTCTACCGGTTCTTTGCTCAGTAGCAGTTCTTTAGCCTAGGTAGCTGCCATTCCAGGCCGAGCTTTTGGTGAGCGATGTCTAGATAGGAGAGCTGCGGATATAGCCGAAGGTATATCTCGGGCACGACCTGTGAGGCTTGCTGTTGTTGGTTAGGCTGGCGCCCGCGTTTCAGCTTACTGCTAAATCCCATTGCCATTTCTAAATTTAGGAGAGGGTCCCAGAACGCAAGCGCTCCCCAGGCGATTGGGCCTTCACCTTCACAGGGCCCCTAGAACTAGAAGTTAGCTTAGCACAAAAAAAGCGCGACCCGCTAGGCGGATCGCGCTTTGAAAGATGAACTGTGTTCGGGAGCCTAGTAGAAGACCTCGCGGTTACCCGGGATGACGAAGTCGGTCTCTGAGGAGAAGCCGAGATTCGGTGGGAACTCGCTGTAGCCCTGATCGCCGCGCTTAAACTGGCTTGGGATTGCCGGAGCGTAGCCCTTCTTGTGGGTAGGGAACGGGAAGGTGACTACTTCGTAGAGACCGTAACCGATGCGAACGAGCGTGCGCTCGGCACCGTTAATGATCCCATAACCAGCGGCGGCAACGTTGCCATCGCGAGTGCGGGTTTTATTCCATGAGTAAGGAATCTCGGCCGGTCCGTAGAAAATATTGGTCAATCCGCGACTGAGTTTGCGGAAAACGCCATGACGCGCTCCTGGAGGCGCTTGAATGTCCGCGAAAGCAAGGGACCCGGAGGCGGCAACGACAGCTGCCATGGTGCAGAGGAGAACTCTTTTCATCGTGGCGAATGCTACGGGATTCCTATGCATCTTGGCAATCCTAAAAGTGAAAGAATTTGGTAAACAGGCCGATTTTTCGTCGATTGTGGGAAATAGTGACGTTTTCGGGCCCTATATCCTCAGGAATCTCGTTTTCATTCGCTCTATGTGGCGATTTCCGTTGATCTAATTAGGGAGTGCGCCTTTTATTGCAGGATGCATCCAGATTTGGAGAGACTCGTGGCATCAGGTACTATCCCAAGTTCCGTTGGGGAGGCCCTAACTGACCTTGAGCCGGGGACTTTCGTCGCACACAAAAGTTGGGGCGGGGGGAAAATCGCCTCTTGGAATCTTGCCGAGGAAAAAGTCCTCATCAATTTTCACGAGAAGCCGAAGCACCCCATGAAGTTGGAGTTTGCGGCTAAGTCGCTTACCCCGGTCAGCGACGATCATATCTACGCCAAATTGGTAAAGGATCCCGACGGGACGATTGCCATGGCTAAGGAAGATCCAGTTTCCTTCGTTCGTAGTGTCCTCGGAAGTAATGGCGACTCGATGTATCTCGATACCTTCGACGAGTTCGTGAAGGAAACCTTCGTACCGACCAAGACTTACAAGTCCTGGTGGGAGAGCGCGAAGAAGAAACTCCGGGCGAACAATTCCTTCGTAGTTCCCAGCAAGCGTAGCGAGCCAATGGAGCTTCGCGCACAAAGCGATTCTCCGGCCGAGGCCTACCTCGCTGATTTCGATGCTGTTCGGGACCTAAAGTCGAAGGCCAAGGTCATCGCTACCGTCATCAAGGAAGTCGACACCTTGGAGAAGCCAGAAACCGAACTCGCCCCCCTTGTCCTTAAGGCCAACGAGACGATCAATCGTGGTATTAAGCTACAACTCGCTCAGGCTCTGGAGCTTCTTACGACTCGTAATGAACTTCAGAAGGCCGTCCCAGGGCTCGTCACTGAGGACCAGCCCGACCTTGATAAGATCATTCAAACAGAGCGCGACCGCCTTCCCGACGTCTTGCCTAAGCTCCAGGTCGCCGGTCAGCGTGCCGTTTACAGCTCGTTTAAGACCGCCTTTCCCGAGAGCTGGGTAGAGGAAATGCTCGCTCTCATTCCCGGAGCCGGTCCACGTGGTATTACCGAAATCACTAAGATCCTCATCGCTGAGGGGAAGGAGAAGGAAATTCTCGGCTTCATCCGCGACGGACTCCAGCAACGAAGCCTGAGTCAAGACATGCTCGCTTGGGCATGTCGGGAGCGTGCTGGTGTCACTGCAGATGTCTTCGGCCCTGAATTGGGCAACGCCATGCTGAATGGCTTGGAGCAAGGTCACTACGATGACGAGACTCCCACCAATAACCGACTTCGTGATCTCCTGATCAACGACGGTGAGCTGATTCCTGACCTAGTTCGCGATGCGGACGTGGGTTACGTCAAGACGCTGACCCGTCGACTGATGATGAACCCGGTGTTCGAAGAACTTTCTCGCCGCTCACTTCTCGCTCGTGTAGTCAAAGTCCACCCGGACATGGAATCGATCGTCAGTGGCGAGGCCGATTCCGACGACGAGGCGAAGGCCTCAGGCAATCTCGTTGTCTCTTGGGAAAGTCTCGAAGCTCGCAAGAATCAGCTCGACGACATGATCAACGTCAAGATCCCGCAGAACAAGAAGGAGATCAACATAGCCCGCGAACACGGCGACCTTCGAGAGAACGCGGAATACAAGGCCGCCAAGGATCAGCAAGCAGTGCTCAACCGCCTGCGCAACGAACTCGAAGCCGAGATCAAATCAGCCCGGGGAACAGACTTCTCCGAAGTCAGCACCGATAAAATTGGCATCGGTACCATCGTCGATCTAAAGGATACCGATTCGGGAGCAGAACAGTCCTTCACTATTCTCGGTGCTTGGGACTCGGACGTGGACAAGGGCGTCATCGCCTACCTCACCGGAACCGGCGATGCACTGATCGGCAATGCTGTTGGTGACTCTGTTGAGCTTCCCACGGAGGAAGCTGGCGTCACCCACACGGTTGAAGTGATCGCCATCCGCGCCTACAACGCCTAAAGCGCAAGCCTGCGGCTACCTGCTGCCATTGCTCACACACCGATTGAACAAGCCTCGCCGCCGTGCGAAGCTCTAAGCCATTACGAAAACACATAAATTTCGTAAAGTTTAGTATTGAGCATCTCTTAAACAAAACCGACATTACACAAAGACACCATGTCTGAGACTTCCATCATCAACATCAAAGGCCGCCAGATCATTGACTCGCGCGGTAACCCGACCGTCGAGGTCGATGTCGAGCTCGCCTGCGGAGCCCGCGGTCGTGCCGCCGTCCCCAGCGGAGCTAGCACCGGAGAGCACGAAGCGTGCGAACTTCGTGACGGCGATAAGGCCCGCTACCTCGGCAAGGGAGTCACTCAAGCAGTGGCCAACGTAAACGAGAAGATCGTCGAGGAACTCATCGGTTTCGATGCCCTCAACCAGACTCAGATCGACAAGACCCTCCTCGAGCTCGACGGCACTCCGAACAAGAAAAACCTCGGAGCCAACGCCATCCTCGGTGTTTCTCTCGCTACCGCTAAGGCATCAGCCATGGCAGTCGGGATGCCGCTTTACAAATATATCGGTGGCCCGAATGCCAAAGTGCTTCCTGTGCCGATGATGAACATCATCAACGGCGGCTCGCACTCCGATGCACCCATCGATTTCCAAGAGTTCATGATTATGCCTAAGGGAGCGCCTTGCTTCTCTGAGGCTATCCGCTACGGTGCAGAGATCTTCCACTCGCTCAAAGGTGTGCTCCACGATCGTGGACTTTCCACAGCAGTCGGCGACGAGGGCGGATTCGCTCCCAAGCTCGACGGTGCTCGGGATGCCCTCGAGGTGATCGCACTGGCGACCGAGAAGGCTGGCTACAAGCTCGGCGAGGACATCTTCATCGCTCTCGATGTCGCTTCTTCTGAGTTCTTCGACAAGAGCAAGGGCAAGTATGTCTTCCACAAGTCGGACAACTCCGAACTCGACTCCGCTGGCATCGCCCAGTACTACGCAGACCTGCAGAAGGACTTCCCGATTATTTCGATCGAGGATGGATGCGACGAAAACGACTGGGACGGCTGGAAGGCACTCACCGACATGATCGGCGACACCACTCAGCTCGTCGGTGATGATCTGTTCGTCACCAACGTCGACTTTTTGCAAAAGGGAATCGACCTCGGCGTGGCGAACTCGATCTTAGTGAAGGTCAACCAGATCGGTACGCTCACCGAGACTCTCGACGCCATCGAGTTGGCTAAAGAGCACGGTTACACGTCTGTCGTTTCCCACCGTTCAGGTGAGACCGAAGACGACACCATTGCCGACATCGCAGTCGCAACGAACTCGGGTCAGATCAAAACTGGCTCTATGTCCCGTTCCGACCGGATTTCAAAGTACAATCAGCTTCTTCGCATCGAGGAAGAGCTTGGTGGCGAAGCCGTATACGGCGGCAAGCTTAAGGTATAACCACCTTTCACCTTCGCACCGCATCTCCCGCAACTTCGCCCATGCCCGGCAATCGCCCACAGCAGACCAGAAGCACGCTCCCCGCAGAACCGGAGACCAAAACGCGGGATTTGTGGGCAAGTCTTTGGCGCTGGGCGAGTGGCGGCGGGGTGAGCGGAAGTACCGCAGCCGTCGATGGCACAGGCGATATCTGGCAGCGCCTGAGCAAGTTCACCCTTGCTCTCATCGTGCTTGCTGCTCTAGGCTGTTGCCTCGTCCTTTTCAAACCTCAGCTCGAGAAACGGGAGTTACTTCGCCGTGATGTTCTCGCCTTGTCCGAGCACTACGAACAGATTCGCGGTCGCGCCGATGGACTGCACCAGGAGCTATTTTGGCTCCGGGGCGATCTAAACTACCTCGAAGGCGTCGCCCGCGACCGCCTCGACCTGCAAAAGGAGGGCGAGCAAATCATCCGCGTCGTCCGCCCCGGAACTGGGTCTGAAGGCTAGGGGACACTTCCGAGGCTTTGCCCCGGATTGCTGTCGTCGGTGATCCAGTCACGCGAACGAACGGAGACCCTTGGAGTTTGAGCTCCTATCGGTACCTGCTCAGGAGGCGACGCTTACCAACATCATCGTCGTTTTAGCGGATGACTTGAGAATTGGCGATATCGTGCCATCGACTTCCTGAGGGGAAGATCATGACGCCACTCATGCAGAAAATGGCGGACAAGGGATAAGGGGGAATTTCCTTCTTCGATGCGCATTCCTCCAGGGCTGTCTGCATGCCCACGCGCTATGGATTGCTCACTGGTCGCTAGAACATATGGCGCTCGCGCCTGGCCTATGCGGAGCGAGCCACCATCGGTCACCTGATGAAGAAGGCCGGCTACCCACATACAGACGATCAGCAAGTGGCACCTCGGATGGGGACAGAGCAACTTTTCTTCTGCAAAAGTGGGTAAAGCTAGATTCGAGATATTGCTTCGATTTGGGTTTGGTTGAAGTGGCTGGCGGCTAAAGGAGGGATGATTTCAGGTAGAGTATTCGTTAGCGGATGAAATCGTCATCCTCGCAGGGGACGCAGACGCCGCAGAGCAAGCTTAGGGATCATATTACTTGGTAGGAGGCTGCTTGTAGCGCGACTGGTTTAGCGCTGCTCCCCCCACAGACACAAAAAAACCGACCCTCTTGCGAAGGTCGGTTTTTTTGAAATGGTCTTTCGGACTCGGCTTAACGCTTTGAGAACTGGAAGCGCTTACGAGCACCGGGCTGTCCGGGCTTCTTCCGTTCCTTGGCACGCGGGTCACGCTTGAGGAAGCCAGCTTTCTTCAATTCGGGCCGGTGTTCCAAGTTAATGAGCAAGAGTGCGCGGGAGATGCCGTGGCGCATCGCACCCATTTGGCCGTTAATGCCGCCACCGTGGGCTTTGGCAGAAACGTCGAAGTTCTTCAACTCAGTAGTCAACTGCAACGGTGCGAGGAGCTGGTTTTGCTGGGAAATGGTCGGGAAGTACTCCTCGTAGGGACGTCCGTTGACCTCGATCTTACCCGATCCGGGCTTCATGGTGACGCGGGCAATGGAGGTCTTCCGTCGGCCGGTGGCGCAGTATGTCGCTTCTTTGCTCATCTGGAGAAATTAGGTGTGGCGAGTGCGCGAACTAAGCGATCTCGAAAGTCGTTGGGTTCTGGGCTTCGTGCGGATGCTCGGAACCTGCGTAGATTTTTAGCTTCTTGATGATCGCACGACCGAGACGGTTGTGGGGAATCATGCCCTTAACGGCCGACTCGACGATGCGCTCTGGGTGCTTCGAACGCACTTCCCTTGGATTGACAGACTTAAATCCGCCGACCCAGCCGGAGTAGCTGGTATATTGCTTCTGCTCTTCCTTATTGCCGGTAAAGCGAACCTTGTCGGCGTTGATCACAACGACGAAGTCTCCGGTATCAACGTGGGGAGTGAAAATTGGCTTATTCTTGCCACGGAGGAGACGTGCAACCTCCACAGCAACCTGCCCAAGGACCTTGTCCTCGGCATCAATAACCCACCAGGCGCGTTCTACGTCCTCAGCTTTAGCAGAAAAAGTCTTCATGTAAGAAATCCGTATTCGGTGGCGAACTGCCAGCCGAGAAAGGGGGCGAAATATGGGGAGCGTGGTAGCGACTGTCAACCGTTTTCCTAGTCTGAAGGCCTGGACTTTTTCACGACCCGCCGGGCGAGTTGTTGACGATGCTCGCTAGCACGCGTTCGGTCCATTCTAATGGCGCAAAATATCCACCGTCTTACCGCATCCAGAATCCTTCTGGTCTTTGCCGTGGCGCTGTTTCTGGCTTCACTGGTCGCACTTCAGATCCGGATGCGGCGCAGTTCTCTTGAGTGGGTAGAATACACTACAGGGCTCGGCGATCCCGATCTTTACCAGGGCGCAACAGCCGGAATTCTCGGCACCAACGACTTCTTCCAGCCTAATCTGCGTTTTGCCGAGTTTCCGGATGGCATCTACCGTCGCAATCACGACCCTCAGAACCGAGCCGACGCAGACATGCTCTCTTTAGGAAGGGAAGCCAGCGACCGTTTCACCGTCTACACACCTCGAGACCGCAAAGAAAGCCGAATTCTCCCCGTCGATGAAGACGCGCGGCGCTACTTTCTTAAATCGGGAGAGGATCTCTACATCGAGTTCGGTGATCGAAAGTACTGGGAAGAGTACCAAGCACCCGATGGTGCGGCGGTTGAGTGAGCGGGCAGGCAAATCAAGCCTAATCTAGGATATTTTCGCCCCGGATTTCTCTTGATCAGTGGGGGGGAGCGGGTATTAGCGCACCTTGATGCGGCAGGGTTGCCGTGCAGAAATCAGCACTCAAATCGATGGCTATTCAGAAGGCACTACTCTCCGTGTCGGACAAAACAGGACTCGTGGAATTCGCTCAGCGGCTCCACGACCTCGGAATCGAACTTCTCTCTACCGGAGGTTCGGCCAAGGTGATTCGTGAAGCCGATATCCCGGTTGTGGATGTCTCCGACTACACGGAATCTCCCGAACTCTTCGGTGGCCGGGTGAAGACACTGCATCCCAAGGTACACGGTGGTATTCTCTACCGCCGTGGTGAGAGCAGTGACGTCGCTGATGCCAAGAAACACGAAGTCCCCGCTATCGACCTAGTAGTGGTCAATCTCTACCCGTTCGAAGAAACCGTAACTGGCGATGACGTCACGCTCGCCCAGGCGATCGAGAAGATCGACGTCGGTGGTCCGACCATGATTCGTGCGGCCGCCAAGAACTACGAGGCAGTCACCGTGGTGGTCGATCCCTCCGACTACGACTCTGTCGCCGAAGAATTGGAGTCCAACGACGACCGCGAGACCAGTCGCGCCACCCGCGAGCGGCTTTCGATTAAGGCCTTCCAGCGCACCGCCACTTACGACACAGCCATCTCCAGCTACCTAAACGGCAAGCAGGCGACGCGGAAGGCCTTCTCGCTACAGCTTCCGCTCGCTACGGAACTCCGTTACGGCGAGAATCCGCACCAAGAGGCGGCTCTCTACGGCAACTTCAACGAGTGCTTCACCAAGCTCCAGGGCAAAGAAATGTCCTACACCAACGTCTTGGACATCGATAGTGCGGCCGCTCTGATCTCCGAGTTCTCCCGCCCGACCGTCGCCATTCTCAAGCATACCAATCCATGTGGAGTCGGTAGTTCTGAGGACAGCCTCCGCGATGCCTGGGACAAGGCCTTCGAGACCGACAAGCAGGCACCGTTCGGCGGAGTCATCGTCTGCAACCGCCCGCTCGACGAATCTCTGGCCCGAGTCATCTCCGGCATCTTTACCGACATCATCATCGCCCCAAACTTCGACGCCGAAGCGCGTACCATTCTTCAAAAGAAAAAGAATCTGCGCATGATTCAGATGCACGATGCCTACCAGGAGACGCTCAGTGATCCCATCCTGCGCAGTGCCCCCGGCGGCCTGTTGGTCATGGATTCCGACCCTCGGGTCAAGGGGCTCGGCAAGCTGGAAGAGAAAGTCGTCACCAAGCGCCCGCCCAGCGAGAGTGAGCTCAAGGCCATGCGTTTCGGTATGAAGGTGGTCAAACACGTGAAATCGAACGCTGTTATTTTTGCTTCCGAAGACCGCACGCTGGCCGTTGGTGCTGGTCAGATGTCTCGCGTCGATGCCTGCCGTATCGCCGTGTGGAAGGCCAATGAAGGCGGCCTTGATCTCAAGGGATCGACCGTTGCCTCCGATGCCATGTTCCCATTCTCCGACGGCTTGCTCGCCGCTGCTGATGCCGGTGCTACTGCCTGTATTCAGCCAGGTGGCTCCATGCGCGACGAGGAGGTCACCGCCGCCGCTGACGAGCGCGCCATGGCTATGGTCCTCACTGGCCACCGTCACTTTCTGCACTAAGCCGCTCACGGCCCGCAGCCGAATTTGCCAAAATTTGGTTTCCCTTATCCCATGGTAGATTCCTCAACCGATGACCAGCCCCGCGTCCTCTACTGCCGCTGTGCTTGGGCCAAGGTGGTTCCGGATGAGACGAAGGAAGCTGTTTTAGAAGGCCTGTGCGCTAGTGGGCGACCCTTCGAAGCCGTAGCTGATCTCTGTGAGATGGCGGCCCAGCGCGACCCGAAGCTCCAGCAGATCGCTGGCGGAGACCGTCCGATCCGCATCGCCGCCTGTTTTCCGCGTGCCGTGCGCGGGCTATTCCATCAGGCCGGAGCCGATCTGCCGAAAGACGGAGTCGAAATTCTTAACATGCGTGAGGAGGCTCCCGAGACGATTCTTGACCAGATTCTTACCGAATCGTAGGAGGGGAATCTTCCCGTAAGCTATGCCATCCCTTTCGAAAGAAGCTTTTAGTGTCGAAACTTGGTTGGTTGATGGTCTCTTTGGTCCGGGAAGCGGGTCTTCTCTGCGTGCTCGAAGACGGGCGCGCCATTCGATTTTCCACGTCGCAGACGATGCCTCAGACTAACGGGATCATGCGCTTGTGGTATTCCGATTCCGATTTCACCGGCGAGAGCACTCGCTTCAGCCTTTCCTTCAAAGCGAAGACTACGGCTGACAGCAAAAAATTGAAGTTAGCCCTGAAGCTCTTCCTGTTTGGTATCCCGAACAGCTCGAGAAACAGCTAGCCAGAATGTGAGGTTCTGTAGGTTCCTTGCATTCTATGCGAGACAGATGGCCCTCAACTGTAAATACTTTTTCCAATGAGAGAAGCAATGAAGAAACTCATCAACGACCCACTGGCCGTCGCCGACGAGCTCTTGGAGGGTCTTGTTGAAGCCTACGATGGCGAGTGCGAGAAGGTCGGTAAGCGATCGATCGTGCGCACAGAAATTCCAAAAGGTAAGATCGCCCTTCTCGTCGGTGGTGGAGCCGGTCACGAACCTATCTACCACGGCCTAGTGGGCAAGAATCTCGCCGATGGTGCAGCCTGCGGAGACATCTTCGCTGCACCGCCGCCGGATATCGTGCTCGAAGCCACCGAGGCCGTCGATGCAGGAGCTGGGGTTCTCTACCTTTACGGCAACTACGCCGGTGATGTGATGAACTTCGACATGGGCGCCGAGCTCGCCGAGGACGAGGGCATTGATGTCCGCACCGTCCTAATCTGGGATGACGTCTGTTCCGCACCGCATGACCAGAAGGCCAACCGCCGTGGTGTCGCTGGTCTGGTTCCCGTGGTCAAGATCGCCGGTGCTGCCTCGCAGACTGCCAAGTCGCTCGACAAGCTTGAAGCCGTGGCCAAGAAGGCGGTGCTCGAGACGCGTTCCGTCGGAGTTTCCATGTCGCCGGGATCGATCCCAGCTTCAGGCAAGCCGACGTTCGATATCGAGCCGGGCAAGATCGGTCTTGGTATGGGAATCCATGGTGAGCCAGGAGTGGGAGAGATCCCCATGACTAGCGCCGATGAGCTCAGCGCTCAGATGCTCGATATCCTATTTAAGGACTACGAGGACGACCCAGAAGTGGCCGCCTTGGGCGAAGGTGACGAGATCGTCTTCTTCGTCAACTCGCTCGGAGCCACCACCATGATGGAGTGCCTGATTGCATTAAGAAAGGCCAAGCAGATCCTCAACGAAAATGGGATTAAGGTCTACGACACCATTGTCGGCCCCCTTGTCACCTGTCAGGAGATGGCTGGAGTCAGCTTCAGCATCACCCGTCTCGACGACGAGTTAAAGGCGCTCTGGGACATGCCCTGCGAGTCCGTCTGCTACAGCAAGATGCAAGGCCCAGGCCCAGCCTCTTCCTAGCCAGCACCAGCCATTGCATCGTCGTGCCCTGCACTCCTAGTCCTGGTGATAGCTCTCCGCAAGAAGCGGATCGTCGGTCGGAACACTCCGACCTCCTTTCTGATTAAGGTGGCGCTCGCGGCTGTTGATCTGGCTGCCGTCGATCTCGAGGCCGCAGTCGCTGCTGTGCGGGAACAGGACAATCGCTACAAAACCGAAGAGGTAGCTTAACTTATTAGTTTGGTATCTTATTAAAAAGGTCTACGTGGAGGTCGGCGCGTAGCAATTCGCTAAGAATTTCCTTTTCTTGTAGGTATATTTCTGTTAGCTCTACAATCTGTATGGAGCTAGCCCAATGGTTGATCGATATTTTCGCCCCCCTCACGAACAGCACTGGCAACGATTCTTGGCCATCTCCTGTTCTCTCGCCGCGCTCTTTTCGTTAGGCTTCTGGTTTGCTTACGCGCAAGAATCGGACGCGGACGGAGAAGGAATGGCCGACTCCTGGGAAATCTCTAACTTCGGAGATCTATCACGGGACGGGGTAGGGGACTACGATTAAGTTGCCCTCATTTTCATCTCTTGGGTTACCATGATTTTAGAGGAACTAATTAGTTATGTTGAGAGATTTCAATTAGGGGAATTTGGTCGAGAGCTAATTTCTTCTACCAAGACGGCTATACAGCTTCGTCCCAAGCATAGTTTTGAGTCCTTTGACAACGGATCGCGCTTCGGAGGAAGGCCCTTCGCCAAAAATGACTTCGCATGGCCCCTAAGTGGCAACTTTAGAGGTGTAAGGCGAGACCATGAGGAACATCAGTATATAGTAGGACCTCTAAGATTTATTTGTCAGATTCTTGTCGCCGACTTACCGAGAGTTCCAGATGGTCTGGAGGGCGAGTTCTCGGACGATGACCTAATCCTCTTTTTTGCGGCCACTAACAAATTCTACTTTCCCGATACAGGGTGTTCCGGGAGAGACTGGCAAATAGTTGTTTCAAGCCGTAGTTCAGGGAGGCTGCACACCCCTCCCAAACTTCCCGAGGGCTTCAATGAAGCAATGTTGGATTCCAGCTCTCCACTCTACAACGAATCAGTTCTTCTCCCCGCTTGCGCTATCGAATTCGTTGAATATGCCCAGATAGATCCATCTCTTCTTTATGGGCGCGCAGAAGTTCCTAACGATGTAGACCCATACTCTCTTCAGAAAGACCCGCTACATTTATTGGGTGGATACGCGAATCATAGGATCAGCCCAGTGGCGGATTTCGCTGGCTCAAAATTGGGCGTATCTACCTTGGAAGTATCATGCTTGGCACAGTTCGAGTCAGATATCAGTCTGCACCTATCCTGGGCAGGGAGGGGAGTTGGCTTTTTCATGATGGCAACTGGGGATCCGGAGAACAATATATTAGTAACCCACTAGTGTGACGGACCACGGAATAGGAAGCGGGCGGCTACCGAAGGCTGATGCATTAGTGCCCACGCCATTGCTGAGCGAGCCCGAGGAGGGGGACTCTAACTTTAAACCCGTCCCCATTTACCCATTTCGCGGCGCGGGCATCCAAGGGCTGGGGAGCACACCTGCGCCAAGACAAGTCGCGGACGGCCTATACGGCTACTTTGAACCTGCCCTTACTTACCCCTTAAACCCCTTAAAAAATAATACTACGGCCCTCCGCTACTCAGGCGGAAACAAATCAAATAAGGCTTCTGCCTCCCTCACTTTTAACCTCCGTGAATGATTGAAATGAAGTGCTTCGAGTGTAGCTCTGCCACAAGCCGTCTTACCAACAATTTCAAAGTCGACAAAGGAAAAATTGTCATTCCAAACATCTGCCAAAGGATGAAATAATAGAACGACTTCGCCAGTTTCCGGATCGAGAGCTTCGACTCGATTAGATTTGTGCAGATTACAGCTCGGGCAAGCAAGAACGAGATTGAGCAAAGTCTCCTGCTCACTATGTGAACTCGGAATCACATGCTCGACGTGAAAGGTAGCTTCCTAAAGGGACTGGTGCATTCGGCAATACTCGCAACGACCATCCGCTCGCTTTCGGACTTTTCGGTCTAATGGTTTCGATACACTCATTCAGCCACCGGCAGGATCGCGGTGAAGGAACCGGAAAGCCTGGGCTCTAACAAGTGAAAGTTCTTCGCCCATTGCCACCAACGCTTGCAGCTCTTTTCTTTCCTCTGCTGATAAAGCCCCTTGATTGTTGCGGTCCATCAGGTCCTGCATCCGACGATCAGTTGATTCCGGAAAGGTCAATTCGGTAACGGATTCGATCCACTCTTCGGGCACTGTTACGGTGTCTGACATTGATCTTAAAGTCGGGGAAAATTCTAAAATGTCAAACATCGCTAAGATAGCATCAGTCATGACGTCTGAGGATAGTTTCAGCCTGTAACCGATCCGAGCCATCTGGATTCACCGTTCTCCGGTTAGGTTGCACCTGCCTAATCAGTAACCTTACAAAAAGCATAAAGTGAAAAGCAGAATATCAGAAGGCGTTCAAAAAATGTCCATAAACCCTTAACGTTCAGCAGTCCATGAGCAAATCACGTATCGCTGAACCACAAATTGAAAGGCGCAGGGGTCAGGCCTTTTATAAGACTAGGCCCCGTATGAGGGCGCTTGCGTATCACGTCATGGCACGCGGGGATCGGAGAAGTAGTTCAGTCCAGCTACCGCAAGCTTCTCTACGGAGTTGGCGTCGAGTCAGGAGTTGGCGAAGGTGGGCGGGCGACCCGATGCGGGTCGCTCATGATGAGGCAAACGCGGTGCTTGAGTCCGGCGGACGACTCCCCATGTGGCAGACGCTTCGGTGCCGGGTCCGCTACCTCACCGACGGGGCAATTTTCGGCGGAGAGCGGTTCGTCGAGCGTGGTTTCCAACGCAATCGCGATGTGCTAGCCAGCCGGTCCCAATCGCGACTCCAGTTCCCGAGCGATGCGAGGTAGCCAGTCGCGGGATCAACGGACTCTGAGAGACCTTAGGGTGAACGTCTTCTCCTAGCCGCCGAGGCAGAATCCAGATAGATACCGTAGCGGGCAGTTTCAGGAGAGCCGCCAGAGGACCGGTGCGCTGTAGTTTCAGTAGTGAGTGCTCCCAGACCAGGACGATCGGAAAGACGCTCCAGAATTAGGGGCCGCAGACAGTAGTTGGGGGCCAGAATTGGAGTTCCCGCAGAATGACGGCACAGAATGGTGGAGTTTTTGGGCGCTCTTCAACTTTAAACCCGCCCCCATTTGCCCGCGCAAAAGTACAGGACCAACTTGCATACTAGTATCGATCTGATACTATAGAACAAGTGCCAAAGAAGATCCGCCAGCTCATCCAAGACCTGAAAAAAGCAGGTTATGTGGATCGAGGCGGAAAGGGATCGCACCGAAATTTCACCTTGGAAGGACTTCCGACAGTTACACTTTCCGGCAAGACCGGCGATGACGCCAAACGCTACCAGAAGCGATCAGTTTTCACAGCTGTCGATGCCGCCGAAGAACAGGAGAAAGCCAGCGAGGAGGAAAACCAGTCATGAAAACCAGCAAGGACTATTTGAAGATCGTCGAATGGAGCTCGGAAGACGAGTGCTACGTGGGGCTCTGCCCTGGGTTGATCCGTGGCGGAGTGCACGGCGACGACGAGCGAGAGGTCTACAACGAACTCTGTGTTGCTGTTGAAGAAGTGCTCGAACTCTACTTGAAGGACGGAGAAAAACTGCCTGATGCAACGGCCAAGAACTACAGTGGAAAGTTCGTTCTTCGAACTGGGTCAGAGTTGCATCGGCACCTATCTCTACGAGCGGCAAATGAGTCGATGAGCCTCAATCAGTACTCCGTTCGGATTCTCTCCGGCATCGGCTTTTATCAGCCTGTGACAAAACCTACTGGAAAGAAAGCCGCCAAAAAACGGAAAACTCTCAAACAATCGACTAATTCCTAACAGGCAGGGTGTAGTCATACCAGTGGTCGGCACATCGACCAATTTCTGCCCTGTCTCGTAGGCCAGACTACTGCCTTCTGAGCAGTCGGGTTGTGGCTATTGACCCGTCCCTCCCCTTTTTCCTAATTTTGGGCCCACGTTTTTACGTTCGCCCGGGCGCTGTTGCTCTGGTACGTTCGGTCGCTTCCCTCTTCCCTCTTCCCTCTTCCGTCCACTACTGTATAATGTCCAATAGCCTACTTTGGTGTGCTGTCGCATTTGGGATCGCTTACCATGCTCTAATCATTCCCTAGCTCTTTAAGCTCTCAGCCCTCCATCGAGCGCTGAGAGTGCATGAACCCTCACTGTGGAATGCGCTTGGACGACCTTATCTCCTGCCTTCACAAGCTCCTATTGAAGAGCGTAGAAATTTTCCCCGCTCTTCAAGGGAGCTCCTGAAGTGAGGCTGGACGAGACCAAGAAGATCCTGCGAGTATCCCGGTATCCCGAGTCTACTTCCTGCTTGCGGGAATTTGCCTGATAACGGCCATTGCCCTCCTTCTCACTGGATTCCATATCAAGTAATGGCGGAGCGGTTGGGAATAGCGAGATTTTGTCTGTCACCTTATCGTTTTCAGGGATACCTAGACCCACACTATCGAGGTGTAATCGAAGGCTAAAGGACTGGACGGTTAAGGCCTCCGGCAAGATCGCCATGTATGGCCCACCGGAATGGAGAGAGCGACATGCGCGCCGTGAAGCCGCTGGGCAAAACGCGCTGTTCGGTAGCGCTCGCAACTTCCTTCGAGTCGGACGATCTCTCGTGGTCAAAGGCATCCCTTATATTTCACCAGAAGCACGGCTACCAAACGCGCCTCACGACATCATACGAGAAGATGCTGAGGCGACCTTCACTCGTCTGATTGGAACGTGGCGTTGTGTTCCAGGGTGGCAAGAAGTTGCCTTTGCTGAAGACCGTCCACTCGGACTGTG
>ENA-ORXR01001206-ORXR01001206.1-marine-metagenome-genome-assembly--contig:-NODE-1206-length-28376-cov-13.682886_pt1 | contig 28376 bp, 26 predicted proteins | sample MGYA00237866_ERZ511479 | MGnify/ENA metagenome assembly ERZ511479
AAAGGCGTCGTCGCGGGGACGCGAAGCGATAGTCATTGACCCAGTGGGTCAATGACCGTGGAGCGCCGAACCGCTATGCGGTTCGGTTTCTCAGAAATCGATTAACAATCGATTTGCTTCGTCATTGGGACAGCTCGAAAACATATTATTATCGCTCGTTTGCACGAGAGCCTGACCATCCCGCGAACATCCCACTTTAATGCTGAAACGAAAGATAAACGAAATGAGATAGCGAAACAGGAAAGCAAAAGCGGCAACCTACTAATGTCATCCCCGACTTGATCGGGGACCATTGCAAGACCGCATTAATGCGGAGTTCGAGAAACACGGGACAATACATTTGATCGATAGGCCAATGGTCCCTGCTCAAGGCAGGGATGACAATTGTGTGTGACGGATGATGTATATTCGCGTCCAACCTTTAGGGAATGGGCCCATTCTAGTTTTCTGGGCAATTATATTGAAACTATTGTTTCAATCAGGCTGCGACGGTGTGACACAAATTAACCCGCTTACTCTCCCCACCCGGATTGCGCGATGATGTCGTCGGCTTGCTTCGGCAGCACGCGGCGGAGGGTTTTTATGTCGGCTTTGCCTTGCTCTGTTTGGCCTAGGACTTTTCGCGATCGCAGCAGGCGGGTCCAGCCTTCGATATCGCTTGGGTCGGCCTCCAGTTTAGCGCGAAGTCCGGCGACCATGCCTTCAATGGCGGCGGTTCGGTCCTCTGCGGAGAGGTTCTGCATCGCGGCGATGTCTTCCGCGCTGGGGCCTTTATTTATATTCTCTGCAAATCTTTTGGCGGCCTCATATTCTTTTCGAACATCGGGATTTTCATTCAGCGCGAGGGAGCGTTCATAGGCCCGCAGGCCTGCCTCTGCATCGCCAGACAACATCAATGTGCGCCCGTAAAGATTCCAAGCTTTCGCATCTTGTGGATTTTCAGCCAGTATGGATTCAAATTGCGGGAGGAGCGTTTGAAAATCATTCACCGCCGTCTCCGGCGCGGGCGGCGCGGCTTGGCGCGTTTCCGGTGTGAAATCCGGTGATCCGATAAGTGCATAGATGCCAAGGCTTCCGCCCAAAAGGCACGCCATGAGAATGAGCGGCAGCACCTTAGACGGGGGGCTCTGTATAGGCGCATCCGCTTTCGCCGCTTTGAGGAGGCGGGACCGGAGGAGGGAGATTTTTACGGCATCGGCGTCGCTTTGCTCCAGCGCCCGTAATTCATCGCGGTACGTTGTTATTTCCTCAGACTCAACGATCGTCACTGTGCGGCTCAGGAAGGGCGCAACTAAATAGAGGCCTAAGGCCAAAGCCAGCGCAATGCCGAGAACCCAGATCACGGCGTTTCATCCATGAGCGTCTCCAAAAGCGCTTTATCGTTGTCGGAGAGGACGGTGTCAGATGCAACGACCTCGCGCCGTCTGGCGGCGAGGCCCCACCAGATGAAACTCGCGGCCACGAGGACCAAGGGGAAAAACCAAAGCACATAGGTATTGGATTGGACGGGCGGCTTTAACAGAACATAGTCGCCATAGCTGTCTCGGATATGGGAGATGACCTCTTCGTTAGTCGCGCCGGTTGCCAGCTGTTCCCTGACAAGGCGGCGCATATCCTGTGCGAGCTGCGCGTCGGATTCCTCAATGGATTGGTTTTGGCAAACAACGCATCGCAGCTGAGCGCCGATGTCCCGCGCGCGCTGTTCATCCGGAGAGGTTTGGGCGTAGGTCGGGGCTGCGAAGCAAAACCCCAAGACAAGCGAAATCATCAGGAGCCATCTCATTGTAAGCTCTCCACCAATGGGCGTAGCGTATTCTGCCAGTCTTTTCTGGTGATAATGCCGACATGCTTATATCTAATTTGCCCCGCCTTATCGACGATGAAGGTTTCCGGCGCGCCCGTCACGCCCAGCGGCACAATGAGCTTCGAATTCGGATCAAAGATAATCGTGTCATAGGGATTGCCGTGTTTCACGAGCCACCTATTCGCGGCGTCGCGAGTGTCTCGCCAATCAATGCCGACAAGATTTAAATCGGGCGCATCTCGAAGCGCCATGAGCTGCGGATGCTCGACCGTACAGGCCACGCACCATGAACCAAAGACATTCACGAGGCTCACCTGTCCGTCCAGAATTGACGGCGTAAGTGTCCTGTCTCCGTCCAGATTTTGCAGGGCAAATTCAGGGAAGGGTTTCTCGATCAGCTCAGACGGCAGGATGCGGGGGTCGCGGGTCAGGCCAAAGGCCAGCGCGCCGATGAGCATGACAAAGGCGATGAGGGGAATGAGGCCGCGCAGGGTCATTCGGCAGCGACCATGTCAGCGGAGACCGCCTGCTTGCGGCGGCCAGGCAGACGCAGCCTTCGATCGGCCAAGGAGACAAAGCCGGAGAGGGCCATTAGAAGCGCGCCGAGCCAAATCCAAACCACAAAGGGATGCTTATAGACCTGCACAATAAATCCGTCCTCCGGATTGCCTTCGCCGATACTGGCAAACAGCGTTTGACCGAAAGACAGATGCAATCCTGCCTCGGTCGTGATTTGGTTGCGGACGGGGTAGAAGCGGCGCTCCGTGGACAAGGTCGTGACGGGCTTACCGGCCTTCGTCACGGCTATTTCTCCGGCGAGGAAGTCGTAATTGTCGCGCTGTCCGGCGCCAATTTCGACAAGCGTGTAACTGTGTTTTCCAAGGACGAGGCTGTCTCCGCGTTTCAACGTGCCAATATCCGTCTGCGCCCAAACGCTCATAGCGGTCACGGCGGCCGTAAATATCGCGATCCCCATATGCGCGCCTGCAAATCCCCATGTCGAGGCAGGCTGCGCTTTTAGTCCTGCGCGGCTCCACTTAGCTTTTCTGCCAACCGCCAGGACCGTTCCAATGGCCAACCACGCCGCGAGCGCGAGGGCGGCTGCGCCTAAGACGGATTTCCCAAATAGGACCGCCGCGGCGAAGATAATTACAAAGCCTGCCGCGCAAATGAGGATAGGCCGCCGTAACCGCCGCAGACTATCCTGACGCCATTTGAACATCGGACCAATGCCCATGAAGAGAATGAGCAGGCACATAATCGGCGCGAAGGTCAGATCAAAATAGGGTGCGCCGACGCTGATTTTTGAGCCATTCACGGCGTCAATAAATAACGGATAAAATGTGCCGAGGAAGACGGTCGCAAGGGCGGCGATCAGCAGGAGGTTATTCATCACCAACGCCCCGTCTCTGGAGGTTAGGTTAAGCGGCGCCGGATCGCGCAATGTGTTGGCTCTAAGCGCATAGAGCGTTAGCGCGCCCCCCGTCGCCAGAGCCAGCAGTGCCAGCAGGAACACGCCGCGTTCTGGATCAACGGCGAAGGCATGGACGCTGACCAAGACGCCTGACCGCACGACGAAGGTGCCGATGAGCGACAGCGCAAAGGTCGTAATTGCGAGCAGCACCGTCCAATTGGCGAGGCTGTGCCGCGTGCCGAGCACGAGGATGGAATGCAGCAGCGCGGTCCCGGCCAGCCACGGCATGAAGCTGACGTTCTCAACAGGGTCCCACATCCACCAGCCGCCCCAGCCGAGCTCGTAATAGGCCCAGAAACTGCCCAGCGCGATGCCGATGGTCAGAAAGCTCCAGGCAATCAAAACCCAAGGCCGCAGCCATTTCGCCCAGACCGCATCGACCCGGCCTTCGATGAGCGCGGCAACGGCGAAACTGAACGGGAGGGAAAACCCGACATAGCCGAGATAGAGAAACGGCGGATGAAAGGCGAGGCCGGGGTCTTGCAAAATCGGGTTTAATCCATTGCCGTTAATCGGAACGGGGTTCAGCCGCTCGAACGGATTGGACGTGAACAGGATGAACGCCAAAAATCCCGCGCCGACGAGGGCCTGAACCGCGATAGCGCGCGCTTTGAGGCTCGGCGGGAGCGTTTTGCCGAGGATGGGCACGAAGGCCCCATATCCCGCCATCATCAATACCCAGAGCAAAATGGAGCCCTCGTGATTGCCCCATACGCCGGTAATTTTATAGAGCAGCGGTTTGTCCGAATGGCTGTGCAGTGCCGCCAGTTTCACCGAGAAATCCGAGGCGAGAAAGACACTGGTCAGGGCGGCAAATGAAAAGGCCACCAGCAGGAATTGTCCCAGCGCGGCGCGGTCGCCAAATTCCATCATCCGCGCATCATTCCGCTGCGCCCCGACCATCGGAATGATAGCCTGCAATAGCGCGACGCAAAAAGCGAGAATAAGCGCGATATGTCCGAGTTCAGCGGTCATGGCCTTGACCTCTAGACGCAAGCCCCTGCCGGCTCAATGGGGCAAGTGAGCGCGAGGAGCTTTCGCCGCAAGGCGGCGGAGGTTTAATTCTCTAAACAGTCCTTAGCTGAGAGGCTTAAGTCGCCCGAAATAAGCCGTTGGTAATGTTTGCCGATACGTTCAGTAGTCGTTGAAAATAACGTCTCAGAATAAGTAACACTTTCCCGAAAGTGGATATTGGCCTATGGTCCAAGAACTACTTTTAAAATTTTGGATGATTAAATGTAAATATGGGAATTTTTGACTTTCTAAAACGGCATAAGAGTAACTCGAAAAACCTAAATACAGAAGATGACATCATCATCCCGACTGAGCTTAAATTTATACTCCCAAATTTATCCGAAAAAGTTATAAATGAGCACCTTATTCCCAAAGACATTTATGTACCTAAAAGGAAAAGTGAGCTTAGCGGGGTTACACAAGAAATTTGGACATATGCTCCCGATGAATATGATAGACTCGATTGGCGGATGCCACCTCTTCCCACGATGGAAACGAATTATGAAGAACTAAGGAGAGGGATTGAGTTTGTTTTCAGGCAGAGACGATTTAACGACAAGCGTCCAGAACTTTTATGCTTAGTAGAAGAGTCCTATTTGGCATACTCATCTGGAGACAGAAAAAAGGGAATGGAACTAATTTCGCAAGTTCAAATCATGATTGGCAAGATGAAATAAAGCCAATGCCCGCATATGCTGACGGACATAAGCGAGCGTCCTAAACTCGCTCCAAAACAGCCGCTGGTAATGTTTCACAAACTCGCTTTAGTCCCACACAAATATCCGCCCGAGAACGTTTTCTCATCGGTAACTTCTTGGCCAACCCAATTTGGCGGCCGATAGGATTTTAGCCGTTTCGGTGATGTAAACTCAACTTCTGCCATGATTAACCCAGTATTATTTCCTTGAAACACATCGACGGCGATTTCAGGACTTCCCTCAAAGTAGTGACGACGTTTCATAATCTGACGGCCCGGCAAATTGGAAAGAAGCGCGAACTCCGCCTGATCGAGGTATATGGTAGTGATGATCCTCGTATCAGCGCTCAGCTCCCCTTTCTTTGTCAGCTTCATCTCATCAGCTATGCCGTGGCCTTGCATGTGCCGAAGCCGCAATCTAGAATTCTCTAGATAGCGATCCGTGATGTCGTAAACACGTAACGGCGGAAGGTCAGGCAATGTCTCAACAAGCCAGCGCCGTTCCCGCTCATAATGACCGTATTTACCAGGTCGAAGAAACCCGAGTGAAACGGAGTGTTCGTTTTCCTCCAAAGTGATTTCCCCCTGCAACATTTATGTTCTGCGAAAATATTTAGTCAACTTTGGCTCTAGATGGTCAAACTTTCAAGGTTGATAGGCTTGCCATCTCGCGAGCGTCTTGAACTCGCAGATCCATTTAAGACACTCGGCTGATGTCAATTTGTATCGCCAATCCAAAACCCACGATTTCTTCAAACTCTTTCCACAATTTCAGTATCTTGTTTCAATGGCTTAGGGTCTGGCTTCCTCCATTTGCAAAAACATAAACCGCGCGTCACCCCTTTGCCCCTATATTTAAATGGTTCTCTCAAACATGGGACATGACGAAAATATTTGATTGTCAATCAAATATCGAGGAACCGAACAGCATAGCTGTTCGGCGCTGCACTGCATTTGACTCACAGGGTCAAATGCGGGCGTTTCGCGTGTGTGAAACGGGCCTGTTATGATACGCTAGCCTGTTATCCCGTGCAATTTATTGAAAATAAAATGCACCGATCGAGAGCCTGACCGCATGAGCTATCATGTTTGTCGTGTTGAAAGGCATAACGGCATGAGGGGTGTAGCGGGAGCCACAATCCATGAGGCCGATTTGTAAAACAGCGCAGCCGCAGGGTTAGCCTTTGCGTAAAACAATTTTTCTACTTCCGGTACTCCGTCGCGAGTGCTGACCCTGCGGGCCGTCCCGTCTTATATTTATCTTCGGCAGTCACGCGATGGGCTGTGAAGGAAATCACATGCCTGAAAGTTCACTCATAAAAAACCCCGCCGCGCGCGATGTGCGCAGGGCAGGGTTGATGTTTCACGTAGACGAGGCCGTCCACAAAAACTGGTCGCGATTAGGCGTCAGGAGCCGGCGCGTCTGCTTCGGCTTCAGCTGGAGCTTCCTCGGCGGCAGGGGCTGTAAATTCGTCAGGCGCGTCGCCTTCGAACATAGAGACCGCATTTTCTGCGCGTTCGCGGTTAGCTTCTTCCGTGTCGGCTTTTTCTTCCGCCATCGCTGCTGCAATCACGTCTTCGCCCTTGGCTTGACGCTCGGCTTCATCTTCGGAGCGGGCTACGTTGACTTCAATGTCGACGATGACTTCCGGATGGAGTTTCACTTTAACGCCGTGCAGACCCAAAGCTTTGATCGGGTTTTCCAGCACAATCATATTGCGCTTGATGCCTTTGTCTTCGAGATGCTCAGCGATATCGCGGGCAGAAACAGAGCCGTAAAGGTTGCCTGTGTCGCCGGCCTTACGAATAAGGACAACTTTGGTGCCGTTGAGTTTTTCGCCGTCTGTCGCCGCTTTGTCGCGGTTTTCAGCATTGCGCTGCTCAAGATATTCACGTTCCGCTTCAAAGCGAGCGAGATTTGCTTTTGTCGCACGAAGGGCTTTTTCCTGCGGGAGCAAGAAGTTACGGCCAAAACCGGGTTTGACGTTTACAACGTCGCCCATATTGCCGAGCTTTTCGATACGTTCGAGAAGGATCACTTCCATGGTCTATCTCCTACTTAACTTCATAGGGCAGCAAGCCCAAGAAGCGTGCACGTTTGATGGCCTGGGCCAGCTTACGTTGTTTCTTATGCGTGACCGCAGTGATACGCGCCGGTGCGATTTTGCCTTTTTCAGACATATAACGCTGGAGCATTTTTGGATCTTTATAATCGATCTTGATGCCGTTCTCGCCGGAGAAAGGGCAAACCTTGCGGCGGCGGCGGAAGCCGGAGCGGGAAGGCAGGTTCTCAATCTTGATTCTTTGTTTAGCAGCCATGATTTAGTTCCGATCTCTACGTTTACGCTCTTCGCGCTTTTTAAGGATAGGGGAAGGGTCTTCATTGAACTCGTCGACTCGGATCGACATATAGCGCAAGATATCTTCGTTGATGCGGTGGGTCCGCTCGATCTCGTGGATCACATCCGGGTTGGCGTTGACTTTAAGCAGAGAATAATGCGCCTTACGGTTTTTATTCATGCGGTAAGCCAGGTTGCGCAGACCCCAATATTCAGCGCCTTCGACGGTGCCGCCCATATTTTCGATCTTAGAGGCTAGGTTTTGGACGAATTCTTCGACTTGGTTTGTCGAGATGTCCGGTCGTGTAATCACGACATGCTCATAAAGAGACATTTAACAGTCCTTCAGACTAAGGACGACGGCAGATGCGCTCGAGAAGGTGGAGCAATCATCTGATGGATGGAGCGCCCCGGAACAGCCCGGACTCCACCGTCATCCGGTGAAGTGCGCCGCTTAAAGACCTGCACGGCATTTCGCAAGCGGAAATGTCGTAATTTTCCGGTGTTTTGGGTGGTGTGTTTTAGGCGGTGTGTTTTGGGGCGCCGTATTTTGGCTCTACGTAAGGTCTTTGCGAATTCCGAGACGGAAATCCGTGATGCGGTCTTCGACGTCTTCACTGCTTAGGTTGTCGAGATCGTCAGTTTTGCTCGCGCCGAACGCGAAATCGCTTTCGGGTGCGTCTGCGAAAACATCCTGCGGCGTTTCGATATGCGGCTGAATATCAGGAGACACTGCCGGTTCATTGGACATACGGCGGGCCTGCGATACAGACAGGGCTGTCGCGACATCTCTGTAACGTCGGTCAAAGTCCGTCACATCTTGTTTTGTCTTCTGTAGGTCCGATTGGGCTTGGTCCAGCTGGTAGGCTTGGGTTTCGAGCTGTGTCTCCAGACGTTCGCGCTCGAGGTCTTGAGCCGTCCGGATTTTCCGAAGTTCCTGTACATCGCGGGCCGCGTTGCGAACAATTTCGTCTTTGATGTCGAGCTGTTTCGTCAGGTGATCCACTTGTATTTGAAGCGCCGTCATTTCGTCTTCACGGCTGATGATCGTGAACTCTGACTGGGATTTGAAGGTCCGAATGTCTTCATGCAGGCTGACCATTTCGGCCTTCATTGAGTTATTTTGAGTCTGTGCTGCGGCCAAGGATTTCCGAAGTTGGTCGGCGTCTTTTTCGGCGCTTTCGGCTTGATGACGATGATCTGCGCAATCTTGGGCAAGGCTATCCGCGATTTTCTTAGCTTCAATATAAGCGTTCTGTTTTGCGTCCATATCAGTGGCAATTTCAGAAATGCGTTCCCGGAGAACTTGGTTTTCTTTTCGCTCGACATCGAGAGAGGTTTGAAGGCGCTCTGAATTTAAAGCATTCCGATCTGAGCTCTCGCGTGTGTTGCCGAGTGCTCTTTCATATTCTTGGAGTGATTTCTGCGCGATCGACAGTTTTCCGAGGGTGGTTTCATAGATGCGCGTTTTTTCGGAAAGCCTGTGTTCGCGATCTTCCAAATCGGCCCGGAGGACTTCCATTTTTTGCTGATGGTTGTCCATTTCGCGTTCGATGGTGCGATTACGGGCTTTAAGGCGTCGGTTTTCAGGCTCCAGACGGTTGAGCATGGAGAAGTCGATTTCTGCGCGTTCAACAAAACCTGTTAAATTCTCAATACGTTGTTGCGCGCGGCGGTAGAGTTCTTCGCCGCTCTGTATATCCGATGAAATTCTCGCAACATCCAAACGCATTGCGCCAATATCAGCACGTTCGGGCCTTTTCAGAGCGGGCGGAGGTGCAACAAAGGAGTCGAGCGCGCTTGTTGGGGACGACTTCGCCTCGGACTCCGCGCCTGCCGCAAAATGAGCCGATCCTGCCATTTCGCCAATTGCGCCGGATGGCGTGTTTCCTGAGGCCGCACCTGATATTTCGTCTTGGCTTTCAGGCGTCACATCTAAGAATAAGGCGTCGTCAGGTAATTCGACTTTTAAATCGGATGCGAAATCATCCGGGTTCGAATCGCGCAGGTCATGGGCGTCCAGTTTTTGGATGTCGGTGCCGTCTTCCGATGTATCGCTATTAATGAGGCGTTCCAGCTTGTCCCATTTTTCTTGACTGCTCGCGGCCTCCGCATCTGCGCGGCGCTGAACAGCACTATTAGACTTCTTTTTACTCTTACGAAACAACGCCATTTTCATCCCTCGAATCAGTCACCCCGTGTGACGTTATGTTGCAGTTAGTTAACGCGTTCTTAAATAATTCTGAGATTAGCCACAAAAAGGGCATTTTCAGACGGTTTCGATATGTTCTAAAAATACAGGTGAAGAATACGTGATTTGGATTGACGCCAAGGCTGAAAACCCTAGCTTAGACAAACTTTTTGTGAAGGAGCTAGTATGGCTTTCGCTTTTATTTTCCCGGGTCAGGGCAGCCAATTCGTCGGAATGGGGAAGTCATTATCTGAGGCTTTTCCTTCGGCGAGGGCGGTTTTTGAAGAAGTTGACGCAGCCCTGGGCCAAAATCTTTCAGAATTGATGTGGTCCGGGCCCGAGGCGGATTTAACACTGACATCCAATACGCAGCCCGCTTTGATGGCGTGCTCCATGGCAGCGATGCGGGTACTTGAGGCTGAGTTTGGTGTTAAAGTGACGGATGCTGCCTTTGTGGCCGGGCATAGTCTCGGTGAATATTCAGCGCTCGCGGCGGCGGCGGCCATGACGATCACCGACACGGCTAAATTACTCCGGATACGCGGCGAAGCCATGCAAGCCGCCGTGCCTGTTGGCGTCGGGGCGATGGCCGCCCTTTTGGGCGCAAGTCTTGAAGACGCCGAGGCGGCGTGTGCGGTGGGAAGTGAAATCGGGATCGTTCAAATTGCCAATGATAATGCGACCGGACAGATTGTGCTGTCTGGCGAGGTCGCTGCCGTCGAAGCGGCGGCTCAGGCCGCGCGCGATGCGGGCGTGAAAAAGGCGATGATGCTCAACGTTTCGGCGCCGTTTCATTGCGATCTTATGAAGCCTGCCGCTGACGCCATGGCGGACGCCCTTAAAGACAGCATAATCCTGCCGCCTCTGGTCCCTGTCATCAATAATATTCAAGCGCGGCCGGTGTCCGATCCTGATGATCTGCGTGAGGATTTGGTAAAACAGGTCACAGGCCGGGTTCGCTGGCGAGAAACCATAGAATGGATGGCCAGTGACGGCGGAATAGACACACTCGCCGAGCCCGGATGCGGTAAGGTGCTGACGGTTATGCTGCGCCGCATTGTCAAAGGCCTCGACGGCAACCAACTCGACAGTCCCGAAGCGCTGGAAGCTTTCGCAAAGAAAATCAAAGGATAATCAATATGTTTGACTTAACCGGAAAACGCGCGCTCGTGACGGGCGCGACTGGCGGCCTTGGCGGAGAAATTGCGCGGCTGCTTCATAAACAAGGCGCATCTGTGGCGTTGTCCGGAACGCGGGCTGAGAAGCTGGAGGTTTTGGTATCCGAGCTTGGAGAACGGGCTTTTGCGACGCCTTGCAACTTGTCAGACGGCGATGCCGTAGATGCGCTTCCGGGACAAGCGGCAGAGGCAATGGGCGGATCCGTTGATATTCTCATCGCAAATGCAGGCATCACGCGTGACGGATTGCTGATGCGCATGAAGCAGGAGGATTTCGACAGCGTTATTAAGATTAATCTGGAGAGCTATTTTCGTCTCGCCAAAGCTTGTCTGCGCCCGATGATGAAGGCCAGATCAGGCCGGATTATTGGCATCACCTCTATTGTCGGCGTCACGGGTAATCCCGGACAAACGAATTACGCCGCCTCGAAAGCCGGCATGATTGGATTTTCAAAATCACTCGCTCAGGAAGTCGCCTCGCGCGGCATTACTGTTAACACGATTGCGCCGGGCTTTATTCGCTCGCCGATGACTGATGCGCTAAGTGACGCCCAAAAAGAGGCCACACTGGCGCGAATCCCTGCCGCGAAATTAGGTGAAGGTAGCGATATTGCGGCGGGCGCGCTCTATCTGGCGTCTGATGAAGGGGCTTATGTTACCGGTCAAACCCTCCACATAAATGGCGGCATGGCTATGATATAAAAGAGAATTTAGGCTTTATTTCATCTTAGAAAGAGGCCTATGAAGGCTCTAGGCATGCCGAAAACGCTATGCTAGGTCGCGCACCACACGGTGAGGGGGTTGTTTTTGGGGAAATTTGCCCCATCTCTCGCCAGTAACCGCCGGAAACATTCTTCCGGCAAAGACTATAAGGAAGACATATGTCAGACGTACTCGAACGCGTAAAAAAGATGGTAGTAGAGCATCTAGACGCTGAAGAAGCCAAAGTGACCAATAACGCTCACTTCATCGATGATCTAGGCGCCGATTCGCTCGACACCGTGGAACTTGTCATGGCGTTTGAAGAAGAATTCGATATCGAAATTCCTGATGATGCGGCCGAGCATATCCAAACTGTTGGTGATGCCGTGAAATTCATCACTGAGAAAACCGGCTAAGGTTTTTCCGGTATGCGACGGGTTGTTGTTACAGGCTTAGGCCTCGTCTCGCCCGTTGGATGCGGTGTTGAAACCGCTTGGACGAATATTCTTGCCGGAAAATCCGGCGCGTCCCGTATTGAACATTTCGACGTCAGCGATCTTGCCTGCAAGGTCGCTGCTGTCATTCCTCGGGTAGATGGCCGCGCCGGCGGATCTCCTGAGATGGCCGGGGCTTTTGACCCCGACACCGTCATGAGCGCGCGAGACCGCAAGCGCATTGACGACTTTATTCTTTATTCTATCGCTGCTGCTGACGAGGCTATCGAGTCTTCGGGGTGGAAAGCTGAAACAACTGAACAGGCCGAACGGGCGGGAGTCATTCTTGGCTCAGGGATAGGCGGCATAGACACGACTTATAACGCGTCAATATTGCTGCGCGACAAAGGTCCGAGGCGTCTGTCTCCCTTTGTTATACCGGCCATGCTTATCAATCTGCCGTCAGGGCAGGTTTCCATCCGTCATGGCCTCAAGGGGCCGAATAGCGCTATTGCGACGGCTTGCGCGACGGGTGCACATGCGATTGGCGATGCGGCGCGGATCATCGCCTGCGGCGATGCGGATATGATGGTAGCGGGCGGCGGCGAAGCCTCTATCACGCGGCTGGGTATCGGCAGTTTTGTCGCGTGCCGCGCTATGACCACCGGATATAATGATACGCCCAAAGAAGCCTCGCGCCCGTATGACGAAGGCCGCGACGGATTTTTGATGGGCGAAGGCTCCGGCGTTGTGGTTCTCGAAGATTATGAAACAGCGAAAGCGCGCGGCGCGAATATTTTGGCGGAGCTTGTTGGCTATGGCCTATCGGGCGATGCGCATCATATTACCAGCCCGGCCCCGGAAGGCGAAGGCGGGTTTCGGGCCATGCGAATGGCGTTGAAGAAATCCGGTCTTGATGCGTCCGATATTGGCTATGTTAATGCCCACGGCACATCCACACCAATGGGCGATGAACTGGAAGTTCGCGCCGTTGAACGATTGCTCGGCGATCATGCAGCCAAGGCAAAGATGTCATCTACGAAATCTGCAACAGGGCATCTGCTCGGCGCGGCAGGCGCGGTTGAGGCTATCTTTTCTATTCTCGCACTGCGCGATAAAATGGCGCCGCCGACACTTAATTTAAATAATCCGAATGTCGACACTGTCGTAGATCTCGTTCCGAATGAAGCTGCGCCGTTTGCAGGCAAAGCCGTTATGTCAAACTCGTTTGGTTTTGGCGGAACAAATGCAGCTTTGATCTTCGTCGAAGCGGAATAATCGGGCAGTGGCCCGCCAGAAAAAAAAGACTAAAGACGAAGCCGAACCCCGTCTGGCAAAACGGGATAAAAGGGCTCTTACTCTCATTGCTCTGACAGCTTTAGTCACCTTTTTCGGTGGCTTGTTGCTCGCAGGCTATGCCGCAATTAATTACAAATATGAGCGCGCTCCGGAAGCGCCTTCCGATCAAATCGCTTTTGCCGTTCCGAAAGGCGCGGGCTTAAGCAAAATTGCACAAGATCTTGAAAAACATGATTTTATAGAGAGTGCCTTCCTGTTTAAGGCTGTTACGAAACTGCGCGGTAACGAAGCAAATTTTAAGGCGGGTGAATTTTATCTGTCGAAGAATATGTCTATGGCCGCGATCTATGAGAGCCTCGCGAACGGTAAGGCAATTTTATATCCGTTCACTGCGGCGGAGGGTTTAACATCAGCCATGATAGTTCGGGCGTTGGATAATGTTCCGACCTTGATTGACGATAACCCTGACGTCCCTGCTGAAGGCACGATTCTACCTGAAACTTACCTCACGCCGCGCGGTATGACTCAAGGCCAGCTTCTACAGAAAATGACGCTTGCGCAGAAACAATTGCTCGACGCCGCCTGGGAAACCCGCGATCCAACCATCCCGGTGAAGACGAAAGAAGAGGCGATTATTCTCGCGTCCGTCGTCGAGAAGGAAACCGGCGTCGGAATGGAGCGCGGCAAGGTTGCCGGCGTTTTCACGAACCGTTTGCGCAAAGGCATGAAGCTGCAATCCGACCCAACAATTATTTACGGAGTAACGAAGGGCGAGCCCTTGGGGCGGCGCATTCGGCGGTCCGAGATTGACAGAAAAACAGATTGGAATACCTACCAGATTCCTGCCCTGCCCAAGACGCCGATTTGTAATCCCGGTAAAGAAGCAATCTTGGCTGTCCTAAACCCGGAAGAGACGGATGCCTTGTATTTTGTGGCGGATGGAACAGGCGGGCATGCCTTTGCGAAGACTCTACGCGAGCACGAACGCAATGTTGCGAAGTGGCGGAAAATACAACGCGAAAGAGGCCTGAGATGAGCGTGATAGACGAGCTGAAAACGGACAGGCGCGGGTTAATGATCGTTTTGTCCTCGCCCAGTGGGGCCGGAAAGACGACCCTAACACGCAAGCTTCTCGCCGATAATCCTAATATGGCGATGAGCGTGTCGGCCACGACCCGTCCGGCGAGACCCGGAGAAAAAGAAGGCGTCGACTATTTCTTCGTCAATAAGACCCGTTTCACGGAGCTGGAAGATGCGGGTCAATTTCTAGAACACGCCAAGGTTTTTGATAATTACTACGGCACGCCGCGCGGCCCCGTAGAGGACGCTTTGTCAAAAGGGCGGGACGTCGTTTTCGATATTGATTGGCAGGGCGCGCAGCAGCTTACCCAAGCCGCCGCAGATGATTTGGTGAAAATTTTTATCCTGCCCCCTAATATGCGCGAGCTGGAGCAGCGTCTGCGGACCCGGGCGCAAGACAGCGACGCGGTCATTGCCAAGCGAATGAGCAAGTCCGAGTCCGAAATTAGTCATTGGGCAGAATATGACTATGTCATTGTAAACGAAGATGTTTCTACGGCTTTGGCAGAGCTGCAAACCATTGTGAATTCAGAGCGCATGCGCCGCCGCCGGCAGATGTGGTTGGGAGGATTTGTGAAGAGTTTGGTAAACGGCGGGTAAAGCGGAACTTAATTTAAAACATACTTTATTTTCGTAAGAGGTGGAATGATTGAGTTGTTCTTCGCAATACTGCTAGGGTTTTCCGTGGCATCTACGGTTTGTGGATTGCTGGAAGACTGGTCGCGTCACGATCGAATATTGATAAGAACGCTTGTCTATTTAGTTTTGCTTTCCGTAGTCATAGGTATCTCTACAGGCGGTTCAACGTCTATTCGTCACCATGCCGCGAACTTGTTTTTTGGCAGTGTATTTAATCACACGACGTGGCTGCTCTTGGGCGCCGCTATCGCGATTCTAGGTCAAATATTTGCGGAAGGTTATATCCATCAACTATGGGTCAGGCTTCATCCGCAATCTGCGCCAACGCCTGAAGTTCAAATGGGGCAGCGCGCGCAAATCGCCGGGTTTCGACAAAAACAAACGCCTGCGACATTAGTTGGGACGTCAACAAAATATTTAACGTCTGAACTCGATCTGCAAACCGAAACGCTTATTCGCCTTTGTTATAGTGTTTTCGAGGATAGGGGAGCTTTGACAATGTCGAGGCTGGAGGCGAATTTGCGGTTAGGGACAGGGCAGCGCCAGAAAGCGTTTCATAAGATTGTGGCCGAAAATCGCGGACGGCCAAATATGAAACGAATTGCCCATCGGTATTGGCGGAGCGTGAATGGCTCGTCGCGGATGTCTCAAACCTTATTCGGTGAGCTATGCAAATTGGCGCGCGATACGAATAATCGAGACCGCGCGACAATCGAACGTCTGACCCTCGTCGGTACGGCGCTGTGCCTATCGACCGAAGATATGGGCCGAGCGATTAGAGGCGCGCTTTAAGGGCTTTCGTAAGGTCTTGAAACGCCGAGACGGGCAAGGTCTCGGGTCTGGCTTTCGGATCAACGCCGCATTCAAGCAACCACGCGTCCAGATCGATATTGGACTGTTCAGCAATTGACCGCAGACTTCGGCGCAGCATCTTCCGCCTTTGTCCAAATGCAGCCTGAGTCACGCGGCCTAATAGTTTCAAATCCTCAAAAGGATCATCCAGTGGTTCCAGCACAATAACAGCGCTGTCGACTTTCGGCGGCGGGGTAAAAGCTCTCGCGGGAACTTCAAAGGCTAATCGGCACGCGGCAACAGATTGGCATAATATGGCGAGACGTCCGTAATGCGGGTCGCCCGCTTGCGCGACGACGCGCTGCGCGACCTCGAGCTGAAACATCAAGACCATCTGTGTCCAGACAATCGGCGAGGCGGTTACCCAATTTATCAGCATTTTTGTGCCGACGTTATAAGGTAGGTTAGCGACAATTTTTCGGGGCGCGGGCAGATTTGCAGCGATATCAAATTTGAGCGCGTCCCCTTGCGCGATCTCCAGTCGGCCACCGGAGAGATCGCCGATCTCGGCCAGTGCAGGAATGAACCTCTCGTCCATCTCAATAACGGTCAGTTTTTCTACGCCGCGCAGGAGCAACGCGCGCGTCAACCCGCCCGGTCCGGGTCCAATTTCGGCAACGCTGTGGCCCGCTATGGGTTCAGCTAAACGCGCGATCTTATCGGTCAGATTCATGTCGAGGAGGAAATGCTGACCAAGTTTCTTATTCGCGCCCAGCCCGTGCGACTTCACCGTATCCGTCAGGCTCGGTAGATCCTCAATACCCATAGCGGTTGTCTGCATTTTTATTGGCGGTCTTTATTGCCGCGATTAAGCTGTCCGCTCTGGCTACACCCTTGCCGGCAATGCCAAAGGCGGTGCCATGATCCGGGCTAGTGCGAATAAACGGAAGGCCTAGCGTTATGTTGACGCCGCCATGAAAGTCTAACGTCTTCACAGGTATGAGGCCTTGGTCATGATACATCGCCAAGACGGCGTCATAAGTCTGCCTTGCCTCGGCGTGAAACAAGGTATCGGCGGGTTGCGCGTCCGTGATATCATGACCTTCGCTGCGCAGTATTTTTGCGGCAGGGTTGATGATCTCTATTTCTTCGCGTCCCAAAGCGCCGCCTTCGCCTGCATGGGGGTTTAAGCCGGTCAGGGCGAGGCGCGGATTGGCAATACCGAAATCTGTTTTCAAGGCTCCCAGCATAACGCGGGCTGTGTCTAAAATGCCGTCAATGGAAATGTGTTCAGCCGCAGATTTCAGGGGGATATGGACGGTCGCCAATCCGACGCGTAAGTCCTGCGCCGCCAGCATCATCACAGGACCGCAAGGGTAAGGTGTTGGGACATCTTTCGCCAAATGCCCCAAGAATTCTGTATGTCCCGGAAAATCGAATCCTGCATCATAGAGAATATGTTTCGCGATGGGGTTGGTGATTAATCCATTTGCATCGCCGGCCAAGCAAAGCTCAACACCGCGCTCGATGCTTTTAATAACCGCCGACGCATTGTCGGTGCTTGGCCGGCCCGGAGTGCCCTGCGGCCCGTCTATGGCAAGAACGGGTAGCTTATCGCCAAAGGTTTTAGGCACCTCTGAAATGTCTGAGATGACCGTATGCGGGACGTCAGAAAATACGGCGGGAGGCGCAATGACAGCAAAACCCAGTGCGGGCATATCTCGTAGCGCTTGCCAAGCCTTAAAGGTTATTTCCGGGCCGATACCTGCCGGGTCGCCCATGCTGACTGCGAATGGGCGCATGGCGGAGTAGGCCTAACGGACGACGAGCGTGGCTTGGCGACGTAAATCCCGTAAGGCGCGTTTTGAGGCTTGCGCCAATTGTTGATCCATTAGCCGGTCTTCAATTTGATCGCGGGTTGGAACATCAGAGCCTGTTGTTTGGCGTTTGCAGACCATGATCGAGGTCGCGCCGTCAGGCCGTTCAAAGGGATCTGATAATCCGCCCACGTCGGTTTTTTCCAAGGCTGTAACAATATTATCATTGAGGTCTGACGATTTAATCTCGCCCATGTCGGCGGCGTCGACATCGGCTAATGCTGAGACGTCGTCTTCCAACGTATCGCAACTCGTGAGCTCGCCTCTCAAGGAAACAAGGCGGGCTTTGGCCGTTTCTGTATCGGCTTCTACGGTGACTTGCTTCAGCTTATAAAGCGTGTCCGATTCAGAGGTTTTCTTTTCAATAACGGCAACGACATAGACGCCGCCCGGAACTTGTATCGGTTTTGACAGGCTGCCCGGTTCCATTTGCCTTATAACAGCATCGATTTCCGGGCGTAACTCGCCTTCGCGAACCCAACCTACATCACCGCCTTTGGCCGCAGAAGCTGCGGATGAAAATTGCTGCGCCAGGAGCGGGAAGGGCGCGCCGCCTTGGACTTGACTGATCATGGCATTTGCACCTTCCATCGCGCCATCCATCCCGCCGATTTCAGGGCTGGCTTCGATGTAAATTTCTGCGACGCGATAATTTGGCTTTGAAGCATTCGCGGTTATTTGGTTCAAGGTTTCATCAATCTGCGCATCAGAGATACGAATGCGGGTTCCATAAAGGCCGTTGACAATGCGTTGCCAGGCGATTTCGGAGCGGATTTGATCGCGCAAAGTCTCAATCGAAACGCCCGCAGCTGCTAGGTCAGACACTAATTTATTTGGGTCTGCGCCATTTCGCGACAAAAGCCGCGCGACGGACGCATTTACTTCTTCGTCAGAGATTGATTGGTCATATTTCTCGGCTTCTTGCATTTGCAAATGCTCATCCACCAAATTGCGCAGCGCTTGTCTTTGCAGGCGCTGGATGCTGGCCTCATCCGTCTCGGCGCCTGTAGTCGCCATCATAAAGAGAACGCGTTGGCGCAAATCATGAATGGTCACGATATCAGAATTGACAACGGCTGCGATGCCATGCGGCGCGCTTTGCGCGTTGACGGCGGTTGCGCTCGAGAGAAGGGCAGTTGCTATTGCGAGGGTTTTAACAAGGCGCATAAGAGTTGTCTTCTGTTGCTGTCTGGGGGCGGTTATAGCCTAAGTATCTATAGTCGCAAGTTTACGACGCTGTGAGTGTTTTGAAAATTAAACTACGGTCAGGTATCAGCCGTCTTCAATACGCGCCAAATGCGTAATTCCGAGCAGTAATACAAGAACCGGAACCGTCCACGCCGCAATTATGACAGGTAAAACGGCCACTTCGCCGAAGGCGGTTACGACACTATCCGCGAAAAATACGCCAAAACCTAATACCGCGCCCATGACGAGGAGCCGCAGAGTCCCGCCGCCGCGAACGGACTGCATGGACACGCCGGCAGCAATAAATGTCATGGCAATCAACAAAATGGGCAGGGCGAGAAGTTTGTGAAATTGTAGTTTCAGCTTTCGGGCCGAAAATCCTGCGGTCTCATTGGCTTCGATTTCCGCGCGAATTTCCCAGAACGGCGGGTCGACCCGTCGCCCGGATTGCTCCCGTAAATCTTCAATGTCGATATTCGTCGGCAAGGTGACCTCATCGGTTCGCTGAGGCGCTTCGCCCGGCGTGTTTTCGATCACGTTTTTCAACGTCCAATAACCGGATGTCCTGAGAATGGCTGTCTCCGCATCATAGCGGCGTTCGAAAACAATTCCGCCGTTATTCGTCATGGCCATCTCGATGAAAACCGGTTTGTCCAATCGTTTTGCCATCAAATCCATCGACTCCGCTTGAATGACTCGCTGCGATGTCATTGAGCCTTCCCGCATCCAAATTTCTTCGCTTGTTTGGCCGCCCAAAGCCTCTGTCGTTCGCGCATCATAAACGCCCATCATTTGCGACGAGAGCGGATTGATGACCGTCGCCCATAAGATGCCGATAAATCCCGTCACAAAGAGCGCTGGACGCAGAAATCTCCAAGCGGATAAGCCTGCGGCTCGCATAACGGTCAGCTCAGACCGTTTATTCATCCCGGCCAGCGCCCCCATGACGCCAAACAGAACGACCACCGGAATGGTTTGCTCGATCAATTTCGGAATCTTCAATGCGGTGAGGGTGAGAAGCTGCAAGGGCGACAAGTCGGCCTCGACCCCGATGTTTCGCGACGCCTCAACGTAATCGACGAGCGCAATGATCGAGATGACGATGAGGAACGCAATCCCAATGCCGCGCAAGGTTCGGCCTGCAATATATCGGGAGAGAGTCGCGCGGCTCATACTGCCGCCGCCGGTTTAGCGTGCGCGTTTTGATAGGTGCGAAGTCTTCGCTTTCCTCCGAATCGAATGCGCTTGCCTGTCGAGAGATACCAAAGGCAGATAAGAATCACGAGAGCCGGAACAAGATATTGCACCGGATTTAGGGCCGTGTCGGCTTCGGCAGAGGAGGCCACGGCAAACCCTATCAAACGCAGGATAAAGCCTGTCACGGCGCATAGCGCTATTTTCCGATTATTGCCGAGTTTTGAATGTTGGCCTCGCAAGATAAAAGCGAGGGCCACCAGCACGAGGGCGAGGTTCCACAGCGGCGCTGCGAGGCGCGCATGACCTTCGGCGGCAAGTTCTTTTCGCGATTTAGGCGAGATATAATTTCGAGGATCGGGCCGCAGGAGTTCATGCAAAAACTTATCAGATGATTTCAGCCTGAGTACCCTGTCCATCGCAACGACATCGGAGAGATCGAGCTGATAGGTGTCAAAGTCAATGACGTCCAAACTTCCATCCGGGTTTAGGGTTTGGACACTTCCGTTATAAAGCTTGAGGGAGGTGGATGTCTCCGACCGCAGCAGGCGGCCTGTCTTAGCAATATGGGTGGATTTCGCTTCGGCGTCGCGGCCATCGTGAATAAGAATGTCTTTCAACTCGCCATTTACTTCAATCTCGCGAACATAAACGGTCAGGTCCACAGTTGGCGTTACGAATTGTCCGGCCTGCACCATTTGACTCGCGATATCCGTTTTGACGGTCAATATTTCGGCGCGCATTTGGCGAAACGACAAGGGCTGTACCACTAGATTTATGACGAGATGAAAAATCAGGGCGTAGACGCCGAGGCGCAAAATCGGCGTGCCCATTGCCCAGGGCGAAACCCCATTTGCCTTCGCAACGACGAGTTCTGAATCGTTCGTAAGGCGGTTGAGGGCATATATCGTCGCTATAAACACGGCGAGCGGCGTGATTATTCCAAGGAGCTGCGGAAGTGCCAATATGGTGATAAAGAAAAAAGTGGCCGCGCTTTGTTGATTTTCGACAATCAAATCCAGGGTCTGCAGCGATTGTGTCAAAAGCGCGAGCAAAGCCAGGGCGGACAAGGCCAATACCGCCGGTAAAAAAGCCTGCGAAAAGATATAACGCTGCAGAAGTTTCATGACGTGCCCGCAGGTCCCGGCGTCGGAATCGCAAATTGAAAGCGGCTTGCCGGTTCGGCGGTCGTCTTCTGTTTATGAGGAAACCGGATATGCACTATGTGGACGGGCCTTTTGCAGCGTAAAATCACGCATCAATTATATTTGCCCCCTTCTAATGGGCTAGCCCTTCCGTTACCAGTGCTTCAAAACAAGCTTGAGGCGATTTCATGAAAGTTACATTTTCCGGTCCTGCAGCAGCCAAATCGGGTGCAGCTCTCGTTATCACGGCCAGCGGGGTCGACCACGCCTATGATGGCGGCGTTGTCAAAGCGGCGGCGTCGGCCGCAAGTTTTCACGGCAAGGCCGCCGATGGTTTCGACACATATGTCGAATCAGGTGTGAAGGTCTTTGTCAGAGGACGCGGAGAAAAAGACACGTTCGATTATGAAATTTGCGCCGCACGCGTCGCAAAGTCGCTGCGCAGCAGCGGAGTCCAAGCCCTCACAATCCATTTGGAAGGCACAGACGCCACCGCAGATGATGCGGCGCGGGCTGCCCTTGGCGCGCGTCTCGCAAGCTATATTTGGGATAAGCACAAGTCCAAGGCGACCAAGTCGAAAAAGGCTCCGCTCACGTCTATTACCATTGCAAGTGATGATCCAAAAGCTGCTAAAGCCGCCTATGAGAATTACTATGGACCCGCAGGCGACGGCGTCGTTCTTGCGCGTGATCTTGTCAATGCGCCGCCTAATGAGATTTATCCGAAAGCCTATGCTGACCGCATTGAGCAATTGACCAAGCTTGGTCTCGAAGTTGAAGTTTTGGGCGAGCCTGAACTTGAGAAACTTGGCATGCACGCTTTGCTCGGCGTGGGCCTCGGCTCAGAACGCGACAGCCAGCTTGTCGTGATGCGCTGGAACGGCGGCACGGACGGCGTCGCGCCGGCTTGTCTCGTCGGCAAGGGCGTGACCTTTGATACGGGCGGTATCAGCCTCAAGCCCGGAAATAATATGTGGGACATGAAAGGCGACATGGGCGGCTCCGCTGCAGTTGTCGGCACCATGTGCGCCCTCGCCACCCGCAAAGCCAAAGCCAATGTTGTCGGCATTGTTGGCCTTGTCGAAAACATGCCGGACGGCAAAGCGCAATTGCCGGGCGATATTGTTGTCTCCATGTCAGGCCAAACCATCGAAGTGCAAAACACCGATGCGGAAGGGCGTCTCGTCCTCGCCGATGCGCTGCATTACGCTGTCACGAAATATAAGCCTGCCGCCATGATTGATTTGGCGACGCTGACTGGTGCGATTATTGTCGGACTCGGCCATGAATATTGCGGCTTATTCTCTCCGGATGATGATCTCGCGAAACAGATATATACTGCGGGCGAGGTATCGACGGACAAAGCTTGGCGTCTGCCGCTGCATACATCTTATGACAAACTGCTGAACTCGCCCAATGCGGATATGAAGAACATTGGCGGGCGCGCGGCAGGCTCCATCACCGCCGCGCAATTCCTGAAACGCTTTGTTGGTAAAGACACGCCTTGGGCGCATTTGGATATTGCCGGGACGGGCATGGTCAATGGCTCGAAAGACCCGCGCCAGCCGACATTCGGGACGGGTTTTGGCGTACGTCTGCTCAACCGCTGGATTGCTGATAACCACGAAGGATGACGCAGTTAATCGACCCTGTGGGTCGATTGGCAAGGAACCGATCGGCAACGCCGGTCGGGGCGTGATGCCGGAGACATATACGCTATGACCGCAACTGACTCCATGACAGCCACTGAATTTTGGTTTTACCATCTCGAAGCTTCGACACTCGAAGGCGTCTTGCCGGGCTTGCTGGAGAAGACTCTGAGTAAAGGTTGGCGGGCTTTGGTGAAACTGCCCGAAGATAAATTGGAGTCCTTGGACACTTTCCTATGGACCTTTCGCGATGACTCTTTTTTGCCGCATGGCCGCGAGGATGAACCGCAAGCGGATCTGCAGCCGATATTGCTGAGTGCCACCACGGACAGCGCCAAAGGCTTTGATGCGGTGTTCCTGATTGACGGCGCGGAAGTCGCGGATATGGACGGTGTCAGCCGCGCGATGGTCATGATAAATGGCCGCGCCTCGGAAGATGTGCAGCGCGAACGCGGGCGGTGGAAGACACTCAAAGAGACGGGCGCATCACTTGCCTATTACCAACAGGATGATCGCGGACGCTGGGAGAAGAAGGCCTAACGGCCCTCAAATCGCCGTGGCCATCTCCGCAAATTTCCCCGAAAATTACGCCGACGACCCGACGGTTCGTCATATCTTGGAACAGCTCGACTCGGACGACCGTTCGCCCATCCTTGTGACGGGCGAGGCGGGGACGGGGAAATCCACCCTCGTCAATTATATAAAAACCCAAGCCAATATCCGAAACACCGTTGTCCTCGCCCCGACAGGTGTGGCGGCGTTGAATGTCGGCGGGCAGACCATTCATTCCTTTTTTCGTTTCCCGTTCAAAATTATCGACGAGGCGGCGCTGGTCGACCAGCGCAAAAACCGCCTATGGAAAAAAGTCGACCTCATTGTTATTGACGAGGTCTCCATGCTCCGCGCGGATATTCTAGACGGGATAGATTTGGTCCTGCGCAAAGCCCAAGACTCGCGCGAGCCCTTTGGCGGGGTTCGGGTTTTGCTGGTCGGGGACTTCTTCCAACTCCCGCCGGTCATTCCTCGTCATGAACATGCCGTCCTCGCGCAGCTCGGGTATTCCGGGCCATACGCTTATAATTCCAATGTGCTGGAAAATTATCCGCCCGTGCATTTCGAGCTCTCCCAAGTCTACCGCCAGCGCGATGCCGATTTCGTTACGCTACTCTCGGATTTACGGGTCGCGCGAAATGTCGAGGAGACCGTCATGGCGATCAATGACATCTGCGTCGGGCCGCACCGAGAGGGCCATATCCCCGTGCTGCTCACGGCCACAAATGCGGTGGCCGAGCGTTATAACAAAAGCGGCTTGCAAGCCTTGGACAGTGCCGCCGTCGAATATGAGAGCAAGACCAAAGGTAATTTCAGCGCCAATCGTCTGCCCGTGCCGTCGCAGCTCGCGCTGAAAAAAGGCGCGCGGGTGATGGCGGTTCGCAATGATCCGAAAAAGCGCTGGGTCAACGGCTCGCTCGGGACCGTCGTGACGCTCTCGCCTGAAGAGGTCTTTGTCCGCTTCGACAGCGACCCCACCCTGCGAAAGATTGAACCCGAAAAATGGGACATGATTAATTACAAATGGAATGAGGCCGAGCTGAAAATGGAAGAGACCACTACGGCCAGCTTTCAGCAAATGCCGCTCATCCTGGCGTGGGCCGTGACCATCCACAAAGCCCAAGGCCTGACGCTCGATGACGTCCGCATTGATCTGGGACGAGGGGCCTTCGCGATGGGGCAGACATACGTCGCGCTTTCGCGGGCAAGGACGCTCAATGGCCTGTCCTTAACCGTTCCACTGCGGGCGGAGGATGTAAATGTCGGGATGCGGGCAAATTGACCCCTTATTGAAAAAATTCAGTTTTTTTAAAAATTTCCCAAGGATTGCCGATTGGGATACGTCTTACAGTCAAGATGAAGATAAAAGACGACAGCGAAGCGTTGATGACGCGCGCTGCATCGGGGGATGCGGCCGCGTTTCGTGAACTGCTGCGCCGTCATTATGATCGCGTGTTTCGCGTCGTTTATAGCGTGGTGCGCAATCAGAGCGACGCCGAAGATATAACGCAGGAGATATGGGCGGCGATGCCCAAGAAGCTGCGAAATTGGCGCGGGGAGGCGAAAGTCACGAGCTGGCTGCACCGTATCGCGCTGAACGCGGCGAAAGATGCGCTGCGAAAATCAGCGACGCGGGCGCGGACCACGGCGGGTTATGCCGAGGTCGAAGCGCTCTCGCGGGGCGAGACGGCGGATATGAATTCGCGGCTGTCCTGGCTCCAAAACGCGCTGGGCACTTTATCTGAAGATTTACGGGCGACGGCAGCCCTGACCTTGGGAGAGGACATGAATTTCGCCGAAGCGGCCGAAGTTTTGGGCGTCGCGGAAGGCACGATCGCCTGGCGGATGAGCGAAATCCGGCGGCGGTTAAAAACAATAGCATCGAGAGATAACGGATTAGGTGAGGAGGCGCTGGCATGAGTAACGAATTAGATAAGTTGGCGGCAGAGATGCGCAAAATGAAACCTTCCAAATCCTCCCGTCAAGGCGCGGTGGACGCTGCCATGACGGCCTTTAGCCAAGAATTCTCAAAAGAAGAAATAGTGGAAAAAACGGCTGAAAAAACAACGGCTGCCGCTGCAACAATTGAAAAAAATGCAAGCCCTACCCAAGGATCGGCGAACGCTGCGCGTCCTACAGGTCAGACCACACGAACAACTCGTGTGCAGACCTTTGGGAGGCAGGCCATGGCCAGATTTAACGCACTTACAAACTTCAAACCTCAAACGATGATGATGGCGGGAACCTGCGCCGCCGCGTTAATCGCCGGGCTGATTGTCTTCCCGGTGATGGGGGAATTATCGAATGAGACGCCCGCTATTGTTGACCCTGTTGTCGTTGTTGCAGAACAAGGAGAGACTAAGACGCACGAAGTGACGGTGCTGCCTCCGGCAACGGAAACGCAAGACGCCGGCATCCAATCCGTGCAAAACGAGACTTCGCCTGTATCTGAGACCTCGAAAGCAGCCCCCAAGTTTGCCGCTGAACCAAATGGTGTCGCCGAGGCGGAAGCGACTGCGCCGACTGAAACCGATGTAGCTGTAGGCGCGCAAGCCACGCCGTCGACCCAAACCATTGTCGTCGAGCGCCGCGTTCTAAAAAGGCCTGCGAGAACGGTTGAGCGAACTCTTCCGGCAAAAACATCGACTGTTACCCGCCGCGTTGTTAAAACACCCGCGCGCACTACAGAACGATCTGTGCCGGCTGTCACAAAGCAGCAGACACGCCGAATTGAGAAGGATGACGGAACGTTCGAAACCGTGACTGAAACGGTTGTCGTCCAAGAGGCCTCGACAGAGCTTGTGAGCATTCCTGCCACCTATGAAAATGTGACTGAAACGGTTGTTGCTCAAGAAGCCTCGACAGAATTGGTGTCTATTCCGGCTACCTACGAAACGGTGCGAGAAACAATACAGATCGAAGCGGATGGAACGCAGACCGTGATCGCTTCTGAGCCTGTTCGGGCGGCACCTGTGGCTGAGACAGCAGAAGACACGATTGTCGTGACAACAGCTCGAAGTGAGAAGCCTCAAGGCGGGATTACGTCTGTTGATAGCCTTCTAAGTAGTGTCCGAAATAATTCGGCAAAAATTGAGGCAGAAAATCGTCAACGGGTCCAAGGTTTCACGGCCTCTGCACCAGTTACAGCTCCTGTTGCTTCAGCTGCGCCTGCGCCGCCGCCAACTCTTGCATTCGCAGGAGCCCCCGCCGCCGCGCCGACCAGGCGCACACAAATCGTTATACCGGGGTCTAATGACGCGCCGCGCGAAGTGGAGAAAGTCGGTGGACTTACACTTGAGATCGTCCAGCCTGCAGCGGTGGTTAACCCCGATACAAAACGCCAATTTACGGTCTTTAATGGTGTGACCAATGAGGTCGTGGAATCCACAGAGACAATCGTGAATGATACAGGCGAAATTCTGTGCAGAGTTTTGATCCCTGCGAAATATAAAACGATTACGAAACAAGTCGTCGTTTCGCCTGCAAGAGCCGAGAAGGTGGTTATCCCTGCGATCACCAAAGACTTCACTGTGAAACTCGCAAATGGCGAGGAAGTCATCACACAAGTCGTGATTGAAGAAGAGCGAGTTGATTACGTTATCACGCCTGCGGTTTACGAAACAAGAAGTGAAAGAATATTAGTCGAACCCGCGAGAGAGGAATGGAAACCAGACTCTCAAGCGATAAATAAGACGGCGAGTTTTACAAAGCCAACACCACCCAAATACATCCTCCGCGACGATGAAGGAAACGTCGTACGGGAATTTGAAAGCCGGGATGCGTTCGAAATTTACAAAGCCAATCTCCCGACGCCCGTTGCAGAGAAGCCTGTCTCCACATTCTCTGTGGACGTCGATACCGCGTCCTATTCTTTCATGCGGGCCTCGATTAACGCCGGGAAATTACCGCCGCGCGAGTCCATCCGTCTCGAGGAAATGATCAATTATTTCCCTTATGATTACGACGCGCCGAAATCAGCCGATGAGCCGTTCAAAGCTAATGTCACGGTCACGTCCAACCCGTGGAATGCCGATACGAAACTCATGCATATCGGCATCAAGGGTTATGTCCCGCCCGCGAGCGAGAAGCCGCGCAGTAATCTTGTATTCTTGATTGATACCTCTGGGTCGATGAAAGATGCGAACAAACTGCCGCTCTTGATCAACAGCTTCAAACTGCTGCTGAACACGCTCGATAAGGACGATACCGTTTCCATCGTGGCCTATGCGAGCACGAACCGGACCGTCTTGGAGCCAACACGCGCTAAGAACAAAGATGACATTATTAAGGCTTTGAATAGCCTCAGAGCCCAGGGTTACACAGCCGGCGAAGCAGGTCTCGAGCTCGCCTATAAAAAGGCGCAAGAGAACTTTGATGATGAAGGCGTGAACCGCGTCATTCTTGCGACGGACGGCGACTTCAATGTCGGCTTCTCATCTCCTGATGAAATGAAAACCTTCATTGCGGACAAGCGCGACACCGGGATTTTCCTCTCCGTGCTTGGCTTCGGGCAAGGGAATTATAATGATCACCTGATGCAGTCCTTGGCGCAAAACGGAAACGGCGTTGCGGCCTATATTGACACTCTCTCTGAGGCGCAAAAGGTTCTGGCCAATGAAGCGGGCAGTGCGCTGTTCACCATTGCCAAGGATGTCAAAATCCAAGTCGAGTTTAATCCGGCAACGGTCGCGGAATACCGCCTGATCGGCTATGAAACCCGCGCGCTGAAACGTCAGGATTTCAATAATGACAAAGTCGATGCGGGCGAAATCGGAGCCGGGCATACGGTTACGGCGATCTATGAAATGACACCTGTGGGCTCGCCCGCCGTCACGGTCGATAAGCTCCGCTATGTCGCGGAAACGCCGCTCGCGAATACCGGATCGGATGAATATGCCTTTGTCAAAATTCGTCACAAATTGCCGGAGGCCGATACCTCCACGCTCCAAACTTTCCCGATTGGGAAACGCCAAGAGCGGAGTATGCGCCGCGCCAGTGACGATATGCGCTTCGCAACGGCGGTCGCAATCGTCGGGCAAAAACTACGCGGAGATACGGCTGTCGAAGACTATAGCTACGCCGACGCTCTTAAGCTCGCGAAGGGCGCGAAGGGCAAAGACGAAAACGG
>ENA-ORXR01001207-ORXR01001207.1-marine-metagenome-genome-assembly--contig:-NODE-1207-length-28360-cov-8.918219_pt1 | contig 28360 bp, 19 predicted proteins | sample MGYA00237866_ERZ511479 | MGnify/ENA metagenome assembly ERZ511479
CCAACGCAGTTGTGACTCATTGAATTCAAATCAATATTAAATCGATTAGAAATACAATCCTCAACTTCTGCCCTAGTACATCTATGTTTCTCCTCTTTTGTTTCACCACCTTCAATGATAGAAACATCATAATCTCCAGAGCCATCTTCGCATCTACATATTTGTATAATGACATCTTCACCTTTTTTATTTTTCGCCAGCCATTTTCCACAGCCGCAAGTACAGGGTATAGTAATTTTAAAACTCATATTCTTTTTATGATTTTTCAGTTAATAAATTAAGTAATCCGTTTTTGATATCAATCCTTCTTTCCAATATTTTACGTTCTAAACTAATTTGTTGATTTAATAGATTATGAATCTCTACAGCCTTGAGTTGATCTGCCATGGGCGGTACTGTTATCTTGATTCTTAATAATTCATTTCTTGGAATCGCTGGAATAGTTACACCTAAGCCAATTGTCTTCAACGCGTGTTGTATCCGAGGAGAATTGATTGTCATTACAAAGTAATCAGGATGAATGATTTCTGATTTCAGTTTTATAACATAGAAAAGTGAAGAGGCTATACAAGCTCCCTCTTTCTTAGAGTACTTCCATGCAAAATTCCTAAATCCCTTTGCTGCAAGTATAATATCATCTTCAACTAAAAGATGTTTTTGTTCATTCTCGCCCACCTTTACATAGCTTTTGCTTGATGAGCTTAGTTGATAATCGTCATCAAATTGATTGCCTTTCAAATAGAGGACATCACCTTCTTTAGTTGTTCTAAAGTGAGGTCCATATTTTATTGAAGTTATTATCTCTTTAATTCGCATATTTTATTAGTAGGTATACTTATAGACGCAAATATATTCAAGATATTTGAATAAATATATTTGTATAAGTATTCTAATTTAGATAATTAAGTACTGCAAATGCCGCAAATACCTAATAGTCAGTTGTTTAAGTAAAATATTGTTCTTGAAAATAAATTTCAAAATATTTTGAAAATTGGGTGGTTGGCTGGGAAAAGATAGTGGGTAGCAGAAAAAGTAATGTGTCTGAAAGACTCTTTGCTTTTTTAAGGGTTGACAAATTCACCTACAGTTTTTCACATGCTTATGATGCTTATTGTGTTTTTTGCATCTACTTGCATGTAGCTTGTTTCTATCCCCCCAGTTTCATTCAAATCTGTCAGTTTTTCTCATCATCTAAGCCTAAATTATCTAATGGGCTTTCCACCTGAGTCACGCTACCTTTACTTATTTGCGTATATATCTCTGTCGTCTTTGAGCTACTAGAGTTTCTGTATTAAGCGCTGCTGAGTGTCACGCTCCATTAGATGTGTCGCAAAGTTGTGACGCAGATTATGCAGCTTATGTCTGGGGTCCAGCCCTGCTTTGCTCAGCGCACTCTTGAAGACTATTTTCCTATCGATAGCTAGCGGCAGGAAAATAGATAAAGTATAAACCGTGAAAGAAATGGGTTTGCAAGTTTAAGAAGTCCCGAACCAAGATCTATTCGGTACACCTCAGGAGAGTAACTTCGTTAGTTTTAGAGCTCCACTGTTAAACCATAGCACGTAGTTCTGCTTTAATGCAAAATGCAGATAGTATTGCTCAAGCCTCGGTGAAACGGCCACAAGATCAAAGATGTCATGGACTGCTGCTCAGCAATGATATTTATTGCTGAGTGTTAAGTGTTATTCACGTATTTCCACTTCTAGATGCATTAGTCCCAATCATCAAGTTTTATGACATTGGAATTATGTCAATGATGAAGATATTCTGGTCTCTTATAAAGCATAAAGCTTCGCCATATTAGAATGGCGAAGCTTTAATTTATATCTAATCTCAGTATGTCGCTAAGTGGGTAGAAACACGATCTCAACTATATTGACTATCGCTTGGAGCGTTTAGTTAAATGAAACTATTGTATCAGAATTTTTTCCACTCGGCGCTCACCTTGCTCTATGATGCTTATAATGTGCATGCCTTGGCTGAGTTGATCTGTATTTAAGATCAATTTAGATTCTTCATTATAATCTCTTTGTGTCACCACCATACCACTCATATCAGAAATGAGTACTTGACCAGTGTGGATATTGCCATCAGTATAGTCTACTTGGATCTTATCACCTTGTCGTAATATACTTGGATATACGCTTAGCTGCATAGATGCCATCTGCTTAGAGGACATAGTATTAGAGGACTCAGATATAGGGTCGACTAAGGCCCTGTTCGGACAGCGCTCTATGCGAATATTATCGAGAAAGAAATATTCGAAATTGGACGAGGTAATAGCTCTAAACCTCAACTTAATATTGCTTGTCGAATTAATGCTTGTCTGTATTGGAATATCACGGCCAGCAATGAAATCTGCCTGAGCTTCCCATCTTTCGTGGACCTGATAGCCACTCCCATTATCCACTTCTAAAACGAAAGCGTCACCACGCTCGACTAAGAAAGAATAGACACTAAAAGAGAGATTAATCGACTGGTACCCTGCCATTCTAATAGCACGAGTAGTATAGATAGAAGATTGGATGCCGCTATTACCTCTAATGGCCACAGAGCGTACACCTGACTTTGCAAAGGTTACTCCAGCATTAATAAAGGCATCCTTACCTCCATCAGCCCAAATCCCATAAGATCCATCGTCAAAGTTATTATAATCGAATTCTGCACATTCTCCATCGGAAAGATGATCAGGCTCAGCTCCTGCAGGATCACCTAGGCTGACCTGAGCGACTGCAGTACCACAACTATTGTTGCCTTCATGACTTTCATTTACATTATCAGAAAAATCTGCGATGTATCCCACGAAATAATCTCCGTCAGGAATATTTGATTCTCTAAGATTTATAATTTTTGTTTTCGAGACTGACTGATTCACCTTAAGCCTCTCTATCAGATCATAACCAAGATAATAATCATCAGTTGTAATCGTCCTGTCAGTCGAAAGATAATAAGCCAGATAGCTAAACTGGTTAGCCGCTATTTTACCTTGATTCTTAACAATAGTATTAGACATATTCAGCACCTGATTATTCCATGACACGGTACCGCATTCTACGATCAGATCAGGATGTTGGATCACGACAGGCTCTGCTGCTATAGTCAGCTTTTGCTGATAGATACACTTATTATTAGCTTCATTAGCTTCACTGACTCTGCCGTCATAATCGGCTACCACTCCGAGGTAGTAATCACCAGGACCTAAATCAGCATCACCCACTAGAAAGCTGGCTGATAATGTAGACGACGCTCCAGGTGACAAGACAGGTACGAGCCTCGTCCCTAGCAGGTAATCGGTATTTGAGATAGCCTCGTCTCTGGATAAGTAATACGCTACATAGCTCTGAGCATTGGTAGCCACTCCACCACTATTTCGCACACTAATGTTGTTAAATGCGACCTGTGTATTGGTGATCTGTGCTGTTCCACAATCTATGGTCAAGTCAGCAGGTGACGCTGCAGGCTGAAGACTCACTTTAGGTGAATTATGATAGCATGTGTTATTAGCTTCATTAGTTTCTAAGATGCTATCATTAATATCAACTTTAATACCTAAATAGTAGTTACCATTGCCTAAATTAAACTGGCTCAAATCAAAAGTAGCATTTTCAGTGCTCTCACCGCCTGCTGACAACGACGGTATATAGTCATATCCTAAGTAGATATCTTCTTCCGTAATTTTAGTATCTGCGGAAAGATAATAGCCTATAAACGTAAATTCTGATGGAGTGGATTTACTGACGTTTTTTACCTTTACCTGATTGATAGTTATTCTATTACCGCTTACCGTTACTGTCCCACAATCTTTTAAAATTAGATCAGCTGGTTCATTTTGTTCTACCGGCGCAGCATCTATTTTGATGGCATTGTTATGCTGACAGATGTTATTTCCTTCATTGGATTCATTAATGACTCCAGTATGGTCTACGATCAGGCCGATGTGATACTGACCTGCTGACAGGTTGAGCTGGCCAATATTGAGATTCTTATTAACTTGTCTTTCACCACCGCCTCCGATACCTACTAAATTAGTCTTGCCGAGAAGTCTGTCATCGGTCGTAATGTTAGCGTCATCAGAAACGTAATATCCTAAGGTGACTCTGCCCCCACTGGGTGCTGCGCCAATATTTTTGATCGTTATACCTAAAATAGAAATAGCATCGCCATTCACTGAGACACTACCGCAAGAACTGACTGTGAGGTCAGGTTTAGCGGCTGGCCCTGGTTCTGCCTGTCCACCATCATCATTACCTGACGTGACAGAAGGTGGATAGAGATCATCCACGCACTCTATATCTAATGGAGTAATCTGGCTGCCAGAGTAAGGATTCATATTGGCCGTGCCAGTAGCGTTGCTGATATGGTTAAGGCCTATCGTATGGCTGATCTCATGCGCAATGATGGAAGAAAAGTCAGAGATAGGTGACCCACTGCTGTAGTCTCCACAGTTACAATTCCCCATACCTTCATTAACGATGACATAGCCATATACTGCTGTGTTGAATGTTTCTCCATCAGCTGTATGATTTCCAATAGCCCAAGCTCCACCTTTGGCTACAGTACCGGCGCAATTATTAAGAGCTGGGATTTCATTACATGGATCTCCAAATTGGACTAAAGCCACACGTTTGGTTCCGAACTTATTATCTACATAGCTATCGTAGTTACCACCAAAGTAGCTAAGATCATATGCTCTACCATTATTACAATTAGAATTATAACCACTGAAGCTACCACCTAATGATAGCTGCACGCCCTCATAGTTATCATTCATATAATTAATGGTCTCGCGCATCTCTTTATCCACAGTAGAACACTCTGAATTAGCATTTTGATAATATATTGGAAGTGGTTCTGTGCCTAAATCTTCGACTTGATATCTTCTTCCGTTATTAGACTGAAGGTAGCTACAGTGAGATGGAGATGACTTCAGCACTTTAGCAGTAAGTGATTGCTCTGCAGCTGGTGCCTTCATCAGCCCTATGTCTATCGCGTCTCCCTTATCGTGTGACCTAAACGTCTTAATCAGAGAGTCCTTATCGTATACATGGTGAATGCTCTCTCGCTCTTGCTTTAAGATCTGTAGGTCTCCTTTCAGATATCGAGGCACAAAATATTTCTTTTGATGCTTACTGATCTCTTGAAATACATAATAGGACATACACTTCGGCGAGTATGTATCATCCTCTAATTTATCTAAGAATAGTAAGTAGACATCACCTTGGTGAAAATCAAAACCACCGTGAGTGATGTTAACATAGTCTCCGATACGCTGCTCTCCTGATTTAATGCTGATATGCATTGGAGCTGAACCCTTAAGGACATCTAATACCTGAAAGTCCCTTATCGCTTCTGAGAGATCACCAGTCACGAGTGACTTCTCTTGTAAGGCTTTGACTATGACGACTGTATGACTCGCATCAGTGAGATGTGTCATATCGTTAAACGGAATGATGGAAGTAGAAAGTAATAAATTTGAGAAAAGACTGATCAATCCCAATAGCATAACTCGATGCATACAACTAAATAATTTAAGGTTTTAAAAAAGCGATTCGGACTTTCTTAACTACTGAGGATTAGGATTAGATATGTTCGTGGGTATTGACAGGAAGTAAGGTGTACAATCCTTCAATTATGATGTAAATATAACTTTCCAAAGGTATTCTCCAATAACTATAGCCGACATTTTTAGAAAAAGAATTTTTATTCCCTAAAGTCTGTCAATGAGCTAATTATATATCAGGACTTAGAAATATGATGATATAATCTTGCTGTCAATTTGCACAAGATGATCGCTTATAACAAATTTGGAATTTAACCTTTGTTAACTAAAGGGATTTGAAATACTTCACTTTGCTGAGAGCTACTGAGATGAGCCTAAAAACTCGCGCGTTCTTAGAGCTGCATTCTTTTGCACGTTGAAGTAGAATAAATTGTAGTCGATGATATGATAATTTTTTCTCGTGAAAAGAAAACTCCAAGCGAATTTGGGTCGATTAGTCCAGATGAATCCATCATGAGCTTCAGCATTGACCCGCCCCTTATAGATCTTGTTAAAATTACGAAAGATTGACCCTTGATTTAGCGATTCTTCCGCATAGTCACCATCGATGCTCCAATTCAGAGGATTGGTTGCTAAGTATTGGTCACCTGTCCAAGCGTCTGGAAGTGTCCCTCTTCTATACGCACGCCACGCCATGAAGCAGTGTATGTCTCGCTCATTCTCACAGGGCTTAAGGTGTTTAAAATAATCTTTTGGCACAGGCATGCCGACTAAGTAAGCCGCCACCAGCTGACCCTGAAGGGCTGTACCGTCAATGTGCTTCTGTATCAGAGGAGCGCTATGTGTGGTACCTTGGCTGTGCGAAGCTATGATGAAGGGTCGGCCTTCATTTTCGTGTGCCATATAGTATAAAAATGCAGCTTCTACATCAGCGAATGCCTTTTTAAATGCCGCTTGAGACGACTCCTGGTCGTCGGATCTGTAGGCATATAGATGCGCTTGCCTATACCTCGGCGCATAGACTCTTCCTACCTGATTAAATATAGAAGCTTGATACAGTATGGTAGATCCATCTGTTCGGTCATTTAGCTTCTGGTCGTTGATATCTGCATTCCATCTATCGTGCCCTTTTTTTCCCGTGTAAGTGGTAGGATGAATAAAAAACACATCCACATCCGTGCTATCATAAGTGGCCACATCATCACTTCCTGGGACACGATCAGATGGGTCGAGTTTGTCTGGGTGAGCAGCCCAGTGAGCGAGCTGACTGTAATCTATACTCTTAGCCTCTGCATATATAAAGGCAGTTGTAGGCGTATAAGTCTTGCAGCCGAAGGAAAAGAGCAGAGCAAGCAATGAGGCTAATTTTAAATCTAAGTACATCTTATTGTCATATCTTAATGTCATAAACCTCAAGTGGTGCACTAATATTACTGATAAAGAGCTGGGTCAATATATGTTTTAACGCATACTAAGGTCTAATTGATGACGTATCTACTAACATTTTGGACTTTTATAACCGATCATAACTAAAATCAAGAACCACTAAAGTGTAATATAAGCCAGGTCCTTTGACTTAAATATCAATATGCCTACATTCGGTCCATGTATGTGCCTAAAATATATAAAGCTCCCTCAGCGCGTCACGTACAATCCTTCATCAGTAGAAATGGCTTCGCGACCCTTACTGGGAATGATGAGCATGGACAACTGATAGCCACTCACGTGCCGCTAAAATTATATGTGACGGACCAAGAAGAATACTTGCTGGGTCATGTAGCCAGGGGAAATGAAATACAATCATGCTTTGGGAAAGTCCAATCCGTGATGGCTATTTTTATGAATGAGCATGCCTATATTTCATCCAGCTGGTATGAAAAGATCAATGTACCCACTTGGAATTATATAGCCGTGCATGTACACGGAAGTGCTACTATTATAGAAGGTCAAAGCCTGATCGACTCCTTATCTGACTTGGTAGATCAGTATGAAAATAAAAGGGATAATGCATTCTCCATAGATAAAATGCCCCAAGACATGCTGCATCGAGACATCAAGGGTATCGTTGGATTTAAAATCAACATCCACAAAGTAGAGGCACAATTTAAGCTCAGTCAAAACAGAAATGATCAAGACCATGCTAATATCATCAAGATGTTAGAACAACAAGATGATCATTTAGCTCACTGGATAGCACAAGACATGAAAGCAATGCGTTATGGTACCGATGAAACGTAATCTGATTCTATTCTTCCTCTTATGCTCGTCGCTGCTCTCATCGCAGATATCTGAAGAGGCTTCCATCAGTTTACTCACCATAGCCCATGGCGATCAGCTCTACAACATTTTTGGCCATACAGCTGTCAGAGTAAGCGATCCAGCTAATGACATCGATGATGTTTATAATTATGGCACATTCAGCACCTCTACTGATCACTTTATGCTGAAATTTCTACGGGGCAGGCTATTATATAGTCTTGATAAGGGACCCTACTCCAGCTTTCTGAGAAATTATTCTAATGAGGGAAGAGCTGTAACAGAACAAGTACTTAACCTTACACCTGAGCAAAAAAACAAGGTTTATGCTTTCATCATTAATAACTATGAGCTAGAGAACCGACACTATCTTTACGATTTCTTCTTTGACAACTGTGCTTCACGCGTCCGTGACATATACGAATCACAGATACCAGTACTGAGCTATGAAGACCAAGCTCCATCTTGTAAAACCTTTCGGCAGCTTTTGGACGAACATCTGGTGGGATTAGATTGGCTGGATCTTGGTATTGATCTGATTATTGGATCAGTAGCTGATGAACGAGCTGACCCCAGAACTGAAATGTTTTTACCCAGGTACTTAAAGTCATGGACAGCTAAAATGCAGCTCATCGGAGATAGTGGTCAAGCAGAACCCTTAGTCAAATCAGAGAGACTCGTCTTACCAATTACTATTATCCAGCATAAGTCTTATTGGATCACACCTATTAGGCTTTTCTATTTTTTATTATTGGTAGAGATGGGACTATTCTTGATGCGTAAGCGCATCTCAGCCAGATTTAGCTATTGGTACGATGGTATATGGTATGTTATATTATCGGCAGCCAGCGTCATCATCGCCTTCATGTGGTTTGGCACTGATCATGATGCCTGTGCGAAGAATTATAATTTGCTCTGGGCGAATCCGCTTTTTATCATCTTGACCTGGCTACACTTTAAGCATCGACCAGCCAAGCTGCTGCTATCAATACTTTTTTTATTCCAATTAAGCGCGATGCTATTCTGGCCTATCCTGCCGCAGCAATTGCACCCGGCGGTACTGCCAATCCTGATTATCATTTATCTCAAAATCGTTAAGGGTATAAGCTATAAAAAGCAGCCATTGATGAATAATGTATAGATTCAGCAAAATAGTATTGTGAAATAGGTAACTTCACGCTTCATCAGAAGTCTAAAACAAAAACGATAATAATATGCAGGTTATGAAAAAGGGATATGGTATCGCAGTCGGTTTAGCTATTGGAGTCACTTTAGGTTCTGGAATGGGACAGTTAGGCTTCGGTATTGGATTTGGCCTGCTATTAGGACTGGGCATTGAGATCCACGTTGTTGGCGAAAATCCTGAAGAAGCAGAATAATACTTTAGCTTCCACATTCATTTATCAGAAAGAATCTTCATCTTTCCGCACTAACTCTAACTGGTGGCGGGACTTTATCTTCATATTCCATTTTGTAAAAAAGCATGCCACTACTGTAATTTTCATTTCAGTACCTCACTTCAGCATAAGGGAGCTATGGTGGATGCTATCATTAAAGAATTATCCATTCGATCCGATTTTCTATCTACCAGATTATTAAATTCAGTCTATTTCGGTGGTGGTACACCCTCCCTTTTGAGTCAGCGGGAGCTGAGCACGATCATGGAGAGCATCAACAATATATATGATCTGAGTACTGACTGCGAGGTCACGCTGGAAGCTAATCCAGATGACATCACTCAAAGCAAAGCAAAGGAAATCAAAGCAAGTGGTATCAATCGAATCAGCATCGGCATTCAGTCTTTCTATGATGAAGATCTAAAATTTATGACCAGGGCTCATTCTGCTGCAGAATCTCACCAGGCTCTGCAAGCTCTGCTGTCAGCTGGCTTTGATCGGATCACAGCTGACCTCATATATGGCTTCCCACTACTCAGTATAGATAAGCTACAGGGAAACATAGATAGTTTACTCAGCTACGACATTCAACATATCTCCGCTTACGCGCTGACCGTAGAACCTAAAACCGCCCTACACCACCGCTGGAAAAACCAACTGTGGACACCCATGGAGGATAGCCAGGTAGCAAGGCAATTTAGGCACATAGAGGACGCTTTAGATCAGGCGGGTTTTGAGCATTATGAAGTCTCTAACTACGCCAAGCCAGGTGCCTATGCCGTCCATAATACTAACTATTGGAATAATACACCGTACTTAGGTATAGGGCCATCAGCGCATGCCTATGACGGACAAGATCGGTACTGGAATGTGAGTAACAACCAGCAATACATGAAGTCTATATCGGAGGGTATAATAGAAAATACAAAAGAGCAGCTCTCAGCTCATGATCGGTATAATGAGTACGTGATGACCTCACTCCGGACTCAATGGGGACTGAATAAAAATAAACTCAAAGAGTCGCATGCTGCTTTTCATGATCACTTTCTACAGGAGGTAGGAGCTAAGCTCAAGACAGGCGAGATCTCAGAGACAGCTGATCATTACCGACTGAGTAAAGAAGGCTTGTTATTCGCTGATCGTATCGCCTCTGATTTATTCTACATTGCGTCATGATCCATCGACATATCAGCAGGTATCTATAGTACTGCCCTGCTATAATCCTCCGCTCGGCTGGGACCAAATTGTCATAGATGAGCTAAAATACCTAAGCCATTTATTTCCCGGCCATCCTCTGGAGGTCATCATTGTCAATGACGGTTCTACTCAGGACATTTCAGCATCCCTCAGAAGATGTGAATCGTCGATTGAAAAGTGCGTGATTGTAGAACTTATAGAAAATCAAGGTAAAGGAAGTGCTCTACGGCAAGGGGTAGCTCTGGCGTCTGGTGCAATTATAATCTATACAGACATTGACTTTCCATATGAGCGCCTGAGCACGGTCAAAGTGATCAGCGCCCTTCTTGAAGAGGATATTGATGTAGCGATCGGGCAGCGTGATGACAGCTATTACCGCTCTATTCCTTTACAAAGAAGGATCATTTCAAAGATTTTGCAGGCAATGATCAAGACTACTCTAAAGCTGAAGACCTCCGACACGCAGGGAGGCTTGAAGGGTTTCAATCATAAGGGTAGAAGCGTCTTCATGCAGACTAAAATCAATCGTTATTTATTCGATCTCGAATTTGTTAAGCTTCTTACTCAAGATACTTCGATCGATGTAGGACTCATCACTATAGCGCCCAAATCAAATATAAACATGAAGCGCATGACCCTCTCCCAGCTGTGGCAATCTTCATTGGATTTTCTAACACTAATGCGTCGTGGATAAGCTCTATGTCACTTTTGACTTATCGTAGGAGCTCCTGATAAGTATTCATATATGCATCTGCGTACTGTTGTAGTTCTAGTATGGAAGGCCGTTGTATTGCTTTTGACTCAGATCCCAAGTTAAGCGCTCTACGCATAGCCTCCTGACCACTTGCCGTATTAGTCACCTCACAGCTCAGACACAGCGGTGAATCGAAAGCATTCATGGGAGGTGAATCTTGCACTACTACGGGGATATTAGACTTAATCGATTCTAATATAGGTAGTCCAAAACCCTCTCCAAGTGAGGGGTAGATACAGGCAATGGCTGATCTATAAATAGCAGGCATGTCTTGATAAGCTACATCACTTAGCACTTTCAAATCATTGGTGTTGCCATTATTTTGACCTATCAGGAGGCAGTCTATATCTCCCAGTACAGGCCTGACAGCTCGAAAGAACTCACTGATGTACTTTCTTCCTTTTGCATTACCAATGGCCAAAATATAGGGATCATTTATGCCATACTTAGCTGAGAGAAAGTCTCGCTCATGCCGATCAGCAGCCTCATAGAATTCTGGTGCGACCACTGGATTAATAACTTTGACCTGCGTGTCTGAGTCAGTCGAATTCAACTTTTGCTTGGTGGACTCACTCACAGAGATGATGGCATTCGCCCGCGAGATCGCACCCTCAAGTTTCCAGTCATTTATCTTGCGATCTATGAAGTTGTAGTCCTCCGGAAACTCTTGCCAGAGCATGTCGTGAATAGTCACCGCAGCTTTAATGCCAGCCGAATTGATGCCTATAGGTAGCTCACCACTGAGACCATGATATATATTTAGCTCATCATTAATTAGGTCTTTGACGATTGATTTAGTTCTCCAGTGGGCGGCTGATAGACCAGATGGCTGCCTTAGCTTCACTTGCTCGAATGCTAACAATTCTGCTAAGACACGCTGGTCCTTCACTTCAGGCGTGTAGAGGTAGTACTGATGATCAGGATGATATTTTAGCAGGGTCAATAATAGAGTTCGTGCATAGCTCTGCAGGCCACCACTTCCTGCAAGAAGCCGCTTAGCGTCAAAGCCAATCTTGAGGCTGGTGGGCTGAGCTATATGTAAGGGACTGGGCATTGGAGCAAGAATACGAGATTTTCCTTGATCTATTTAATGCTAAGTTCAAGGCACCCTAATTCGTACCTTCTTTGGCTATTACTTCGTCAATCTGTAAGATCCAAATGGATGTTTGCGACGTCTTGTAAGAACTAATATGAATCCGACCCTTTTGATCGATTTTAATATTACCTAACAAGTGCAATGTTCATCATCTTATATTTCGAGCGTCTGGAAGGACTGCCCTACTTTGTGGCTGTTAAGCCATGCTTGACTCGTTTCTACGATTGACTCTCGGATGGGTCGATAACTAAAATTGTCCACAGATTTAGAGCGGCTATTATCATATCTAAAGTTATGCTGCGCTATCGCAATCGATTGTTTTGTGATAATTCTCTCTTGAGCAGTCCATTTAGCTCTAAAGAAATCATAGTACCGCGCTAAAATAGCTGATGCAGAAGTTAGGGGCTTACTGGAAGGCGAGACACCGAGAGCAATGGCGATTAATTCAAAAATGCTCTTTAATGACATTTGCTCTGCAGATAGAATAATCTTCTGACCAAGATAGTCATCATCATCAATCATGAGGCTTGCCATCTGAGCCACATCTCTGACATCCACGATACCTGTACTCCCCTTTGGATAGTAAGCTACGCCATTATAGATGAGCCCAAATAAACTAAGCGGCAGCTGGTCCCAGTAGCCTCCACCGAGTACTATAGCAGGACTCAAGATCACGGCCTCCAGCCCTTCCATCATACCGCGATATACCTCACGCTCAGCATACTGCATGCTGACAGCGTAGTCGGACAGTTCAGCATGATCTACCCAGGGTGTGCTCTCGTCGATCAGCTTATCAGAGCCTCCACCCAGCGCTGCTGCTGTACTGATATGAATGAATCGTTTGACATCTGCTGCCAGTGCAAAGTCCACTACCGATGAGGTACCTTCTATATTCAGCTGAAATAGCTTGGCCCTGTCACTTTTATTAAATGATATTAAGGTAGCAGTGTGGATGATCACGTCTAACTCTGGCAGATCATCACCGAATAAGATATCACCATCAGGGTCCCACTCTATCCAATGGACATGCTGCTTTACTTCAGACAGTAGATCAAAAGTACTGTTCGCGCTGTGAGTCGCGTAAAGTCTGTGATATCCCTTCTTCAAAAGCAATCTAAGGATATAGCTCCCGACAAAATCTGTAGCTCCAGTGATGAGAATGCTTTGGTCCGTATCTGTCATAGATAAATAGCCCCAGCGATTGTGTCTGTTGAAGCTCCGGTCACAGAACAGTATACATTGGGTATATTGTTCACGCGCAGGTAGCCCATTAATGCCATAAGAATAGCTTCTTTATATTCTATCGTCTCCTTATTAGGTATGATCAAATTAATTCCACGCTTGTCGAGACGCTGCTTTAATTCACCGATCAACATTTTATTGAGCGCTCCTCCACCTGTCGCTAACACACGGGTTAGGCTATCGGGGATAGCATCATCTATGATCTGGCAGATAAGTGATATACCAGTCCGTAGTCGATCCTCCACAGTCCCTTCAGCAGACAAGAAGACAGCGACAAGTTCTGATTGTACATATTCATTATCGAGAGACTTCGGATGTGACTGATGATAAAATGGATGAGCTATGACCTGTCTTAATAACGCTGGAATCACTCTACCTTGATGAGCTAACTGACCGTCTCGATCGTAATCCATCCCCTTAAGACCAGCTAATGCATTGAGAAGCTGATTACACGGTCCAATATCATAAGCAGTCACTTGATCATGCTCGTGAATACTAATATTGCAAATGCCCCCAAGATTGAGGTATGCCCCATACCCAGAGTATAAGTAGGACTCAACAATAGGTGCAATTGGAGCTCCCTGACCTCCCTTGGCTATATCCTGTAGCCTGAATTCTGAGATGACTGAGACGCCTAGCTTAGCCGACAGGTATGAACCTTGACCCAGCTGATAACTGTAACCTTGATTTGGTGCATGTAGCAGTGTGTGGCCATGGCTGGCAATGTAGTCAATTCGATCTTCTCCGATAAATGTCGCCAGCATCTGAGCCATGAGATCTGTATAATCTGCCTCTAACTGGCATAATCCGTGTATATCCAAGGTGTGCCCAGCTCTCAGGCGACTCACCCAAACATTAGTATAGGGGATACAGGCGGATCTAAGCAACGTGTAGTGATGCTGATCCTGGAAGTCACAAAGCGCCAGATCTACTCCATCCAGCGAGCTCCCAGACATACATCCTACGATTATCACTTATTATTCTCTTAGAGATATGGTGTATTCTGCGACAGCTTTTATTTCTTCTTTGGTCAATATCGGCTCATATGCTGCCATGAGGCCTTTACCATTAGTGATCTGGGTGATGGCTTCATTTAGGCTTATTTCAGACTTCGTCAAATCTTTAGAGCCATTTACGCCCAACTTACCATCAGATCCGTGACAGAGGACACAGTTTATCTTGAAGATCTTCTTGCCATCAGGGGCATCAGCCTTAGCTACTTTCTTTTCCTTTTTAGATTTGGAGTTATTTGATTCACCTCCAGAGCAAGCCCAAATCATGACCATCAGTGGAAGCAGTACTATCAGCTTTTTCATCTATATCTTTATTTTATTCGAAATATAACGATTCTATAAAACATCTGCTGGCAAATGTCAAAAAGCTATAAAACAAAATAAAATTCTACTCCTTAGAGAGGTCCCACATTCTATATAATCGGTATGTTGTAGTAACCACGCTCGCATCATAACTTACTGAGTAAGCTCAATAAGACAACTGAGCATCTAAGTAAATTGCCTACTAGAAAATTAGGTGTATCCATGCATTTAAATCTATAGCTACAAGCTATGTTTGTGACACGATAATCTGTAGTTTTGTATGGACAAATAATTTAATATATAACCTATATAAAATTAGTAGCGACTACTGTGAACAGATCGAAAGTGATACAACCAAATGAATTTGAACCAGAAAATCATTGGTACCCAAAAGCATTAAACGCCACCATACATCCCATGGTCAGTTTCTTCTTGAATCTGGATCAAGAAAGAATCATCAAGCGCTATTGTCATATGCACCCTACGGTCGATAAGTCCAAGCTATCTGAGATATTAGCTCACAAGTCTAAACATTTTCTCTGGGCAGGTGCGGACGTATTAAATGTCACCTCCGCAGGTGGAAAACGCCAAATGGTCGTGATCGAGAATAACTCTTGTCCATCGGGACAAAAGTCAATGCCTCTCGTAGATGATAATAAAGAGCAGGGAAGCTACCGCCTCCTTGTAGAACGAACCTTTAAGCCCAGCCTGAAAAATCTTAGAAATAAAATAAATGGTGGAATAGCAGTAATTTATGATAAAAATCCGATGGAAGTATCTGGCTACGCAGAGGTCATAGCAGATGTCATGAAAGAGCCTGTACACTATGTCTCATTTCACGATGGTGATGAGAATAGAGGAGCTAAATTTATAGATGGTATCCTTCATGTCTACGATGAATCAGAATGGAAGCCTATAAGAGCTGCATTCAGATACGTCACGCAGAAGCCATGGAACAGAATCCCTCTGAACAGTAAGACAAAAATTATAAATCCTACAATCGCTTGCCTAGCGGGAGGACGTAATAAAATGGTCGCCGCTAAGGCTTACGATATATTCAATGCTGAGCTGAGAGAGCACGGACTTAAAATCAATACGCCAGAAACGATCTGGGATGTGAGCAAGAATGAAATACCTATCTGGGTAAAAAAATTAGGTGGCCATGCGGTCATTAAGGTGCCCTATAGTAATGCTGGTCAGGGAGTGTACACTATAGTCACGGAGGAAGAGTTAGAGGCATTTATGAATTTGGAGTTTGACTATGATCTATTTATCGTCCAGAGCCTGATCGGAAATTTTAATTGGAGCAGCACCACATCCGCGGGTAAACTCTATCACGTAGGTATGATACCGGACCATAAAAACCAGACATTTGTCGCTGATATCCGTATGATGGTGAGCACCACAGCGGAAGGTATTAAGCCGCTATGCACCTATGCGCGAAGAGCAGAAAGGCCACTGGTAGACGAGGTGCCTACAGGTAAAGACAGCTGGGCCATGCTTGGAACTAACCTATCTGTCAAAAATCAAGATGGCTCTTGGAGCAGTGATACGAACCGGCTGATCCTGACTGACCGTCGAGACTTTAATAAGCTTGGAGTCGGTCTGGATGACTTAATCGAGGCTTTTATCCAAACAGTTCTGTCTATGGTGGCCATCGATAAAATGGCACAAACACTGGTCAACAAAAAAGGGAAATTTAGAATGAAATTGTTTAAGAGTCTCAACAATGATTTAAGCCTACTCGATGAAATCCTTGTGGATTAATCACCAATATCATTTATAGATTCCTTATTTATAATTTCATGATCTCAATAGTGATAGGATTAATGCAAAATTATAAACGCATCTATTTTAATGAAAGCATCACGATATAAAGTAGAAAAACTATGAAACCAAGAATTGTCAAAGATTTTGAAAAGCTCAGTGAGGAGCTTATTGCACTGATTAAGTTGGAGTACCCCTACGGCTTTGATAAGAAGCTCATCCAATTTAAAAATAAAGAAGGGAAGTTCGTTTCCGCTTTACCTTATGAGACAGATGATCACTATTATCTTGTCAGAATGACTAGAGTCGAAGCTCTGCAAATCGTAGATGAAGATGATGACTACGATGATGATGGTAATCTGACAGAAGAGGCTAAAGACAATTTAGAAGAGATGGTGGACCCATCCACGGAAGAGGACGATGATTAAGATGAGCAGACTCGGCATGCCATTATGAGAACATACAAAATATTAGTATTCACTGATCACAGAGCTCACAGCAAAGAGAATTCTCTTTATGCGCTGCTGAGTCACATGTCTCACCATTCGGCGTGTGCATGTCTGCACGTGGCTTCCAGAGGGTCAGAACGTAATGCAGCTTTTTTCTCACATCCTCATCAGGATGATCTTGAGGTGATTGCAGTGGATGAAAACTTCCAGTATGATGCGACTGGCAAGCAGTTTTCAGAGAATAAGCTGATGGTGCGGATGCAAGACTACGACATCATATTACTACGGCTACCGCGACCAGTAAGTGACGCATTTTTGATTCAGCTGAATAATCTAACGAAAGAGCAGATCGTCATCAATCATCCACTTGGTATTTTACAGACTAGTAATAAGGCATTTCTGCTACACTATCCGGATCTATGCCCTCCCATGAAGCTGTGCAGGAATATAGATGAGGTGAAAGAATTCGCAAAAAATCGTGACGTCGTACTGAAGCCTCTGCGAGAATATGGCGGCAAGGGATTACTGAAAATATCAGGCCAACTGATCAGTGACGATGAGAGCGAATGGGACTTAGCGAGTTACCTTCCTCGGATAGAGGAGGAGCTGAAGACATCAGGATATTTGGCCATGAAGTTTTTAAAAAATGTAGTCAATGGCGATAAAAGAATTATTGTGGTCAATGGTGATATTCTCGCCGCATCTAACAGGCTACCACCTGCTGGGTCATGGCTGTGCAATGTCGCTAAGGGAGGCTCCACTGTACGCTCAGAACCTACACCTGAAGAAATTCACATTGTGCAACAAATCGACCCGCTACTGCGCAAAAATGGTATTTTAATCTACGGTGTTGACACCTTAGAAGATGATGATGGCATGCGGGTTCTTTCTGAGATTAATACACTGAGCATCGGAGGATTTCCTCATGCAGAGCGTCAGACAGGCAGGCCGATTATAGACATGACCATCGATAGAATTTTTGAATATACTAAAAACCACCATGATCAATAACGTAAAAATAGTACAAGAATTTAATATTGAGGACACACCTAAAGGTTCTATAAAGTACCACTGGCTGGAGATAATCTCCGACGGCTTCGGTAGCCCAGTCAGTATACCCCTCATCGTAGCTAGAGGACTTAAGGATGGCCCAGTATTAGGACTCACTGCCGCAGTACATGGCAATGAGCTAAATGGTATCCCCGTCATCCAGCGCCTATTTCAAGAGATCGATATTGAAGAATTATCTGGAACCATCATCGGTGTACCCGTCGTCAATGTGCCCGCCTACATTCGTAAGATGCGCCGATTCAACGATGGTGTGGATATCAATCACATCATGCCAGGGACGGAGCATGGTAACATCAGTCAAATTTATGCGTACCGCTTCTTTCAGCGATTAGTAAAACACTTTGATTTTCTTCTTGATCTGCATACGGCTTCTACGGGCAGAATTAATTCATACTATGTGAGAGCAGATATGGATAATGAAGCGACCAAAAAGTTGGCCCTCCTCCAGAACGCAGATATTATTGTCAATAATCCTCCCTCGGACGGGACACTTCGTGGTGCGGCGGGTGCCGTCAATATACCTGCTATCACTCTGGAGGTAGGTAATCCCAATACCTTTCAGAAAAAGCTAATCCGAAGTGGTATCGAAGGTATCCATAATGTGCTCTGCTACTTGAACATGATAGAAGACGACATTATAGCACCTGAGAAAGACACCGTCATCTGTAAGCATTCATACTGGATCTACACTGACCGCGGAGGCCTGATGAACTTATCAGTAAATCTATTAGACCAACTTAAGCAGGGGTCACACATCGGGACGATCAGGAATATATTTGGCGAGAAGCTTACCGACTATACAGCTCCTGAAGCTGGCATCGTCATCGGTAAAAGCGTCAGCCCAGTAAATCAATCGGGGGGCAGGATATTGCATTTAGGCATAGTCAAATAAATAACAGCCTAATCAGGAAATAAGTTGGTGACCTCAGAAGTCGATACGTGTCAGCTTATAGCTAAAGAGGGCATTAAAATAGGAAGGCCCAGAGAACCATGCGAGGCATTATGATAGGTAATTCACTTATTGAGAATAAGTATTTAGCACTATGGCCGTGTACCTTCTCACACATATTTTTACATCAGCTTATTAAAGTACGTGCGTCACTTGGATCGCAGCTTATTATATTTGAGTAAATTGTAATTGGACATTAATTTAAAAAAAATTGTTTATGAAGGTTGAAACCATATTAGTCGGATTAGATATTGACCATGACGTAACTAATATTATTGATTTTAGCTTAGAATTGGCTATATTAACTAAATCCAAGATCACCTACCTTCATGTATTTAGGCCTGACGCGAAGACTCAGGAAGAAGTCAATAATAAAGTATTGTCCACCCACTTCAATCACTTGAAAAAATTAGTCACTGACTCGACCAAGTACCAAGATCTTCCACATCCCGCAGAGTTTTTAGTGGAGACTGGTTTTGCCATGGAAAAGCTTCTAAGTATATCAGAGGAGCTGAAGCCCGATATATTGATGCTGGGGACTGTTCCTTCTGAGAGTCAGTTGGCAGCCTATTTTGCCAGTATCGCTCGCTCTATTCTGAATCATTGGCAGGGCAAAGTGCTATTAGTACCTAATACGTTTCGCTTTCAGTCTTTTAATGACATACTTTTTACCATTGACTTCAGATTTCAGGAATTGGACTTTCTGATGGATGTCTTAGTCATGGCAGAGCTATTTGAATCACACGTGACTTGCCTGCACATCATCAATGATGACGAAGATATGCACATGATAGAGGCTAATATGGAGACCTTGAGAAAATTATTCCAACAAGAAGTAAAGCAAGAATTATTATCATTCAGCACAAGCGCGGGGAAGACAGCAGAAGGCATCCAAAATTATATCAATCAGAGTCAGACTGATATGGTATGTATGCTCAGTGATAGAAGATCTCTATTCGGATCTATGGTCAGTCCTTCCACAGCTTTTCAACTATCTAAGTCCATACGCGTACCGATCTTTATCACTAAGAGCTATGCCTCTGCTGATTTGAAAGCGGTCAGACCACAACTCATGATTAATTAATTTGACTACAGGGGGTCATTTTAAACCACTTATATTTTCAGTAGCTTAAATTTGCCATTTTAGAATTTAGCTTCACTTACATTGATGCTAGATATTAATGGGAAGCAATCTGGCTAAATCACATTGACCAAAATTCAAGCGGTCCAATCCGCAAAATAGGATAAAAGCAATAGTTCTCCAATACCTTCCATCTCCATTCTCACACCCCCCTGCGCAAGCAGGTCTCAGAATAAGACACCATGAACAATGAACTTTTAGAAGTAGATCCAATCCTCTATGAGACTGCAGACAAAGAAGAAATACCTAAGATACAATCACCAGACTTCGCCAGTAATTGATACAGCTTTATTCAGAATCACTTTTGGATAGAGTTGACTATATGGGCTTAAAGATGCTAAAGTCTCCAAAGGATAACCTCAAATAATCATTTATATAAATTATTAGAGATAATAAATTTGTTAGACTTTACTTCCCTACATTTTGAGACTTATCAGACTGATATTTTAGATGTACGAGCTAGAATATTCATATCATCCTACTTTCCAAGACATAAAAGGTGATAAAAAATACACATCCTTACAAGACTCTATCACAGTTTGAATCTTTTCCAGAAAAGATCGTTCTGTCGTCAGCCTCACAGAGAAAATAGATACCTATACACCATGTAAAAAGTAAAAATTTCAAGTGATGGGTGATTTTGCAGAATTTGATAGAGATCTGAACTTATAGCGTAATGCAAATCGACTTTCCTCAACTCACGCATGGGGTAAGGTAGGAGGCAGGCCTAACGGCCTCTCTCTCCATCTGCTTTATATGAAACTTCTATTGCTTCAACACATTTTAAGTAAGCAGTTTGTTAGTATCTGAGATATGTATCAAGATAGGAATAAGTGATCCCACACAAATACTAAATTTTGAACTTTATAGCATCCCCAAATTCCACCACACTTAAGCCCTTAATTTATCTCACCTATAAATAATTTTCATTCAGTTTTTATTATCTTGAAGCTTATCATATGAGGGCTAAAAGCAGAACATAGATGTCTAATAAATATATCGAAGTACAAAGGATTGTAAAGGTCGAAGACATAAATGTTTTTAGAAAAGCCTATGTCTTAGGGATCAAGGGTAACAGAGTCGGGTTAGGTTCCTTTCTATTAAGCCAAGCTAAAATTGACGAACCAAAAATCAACAGTGATTATTTATTAGCCTTTACAAGCAGTTTAACAGAAGTCTTTGATACATATACATTCTTGACTGATAACCAATGGATATATATGGATATCGGAGCGAAGGAAAAGAGAGAATTGGATTCCATTTATCAGCGTATAATGAGGAATATCAATCGAAATCAAGGAAACGATGCTACAATCTATAGACATAGCTTGACCTATATTCTGTTAAAACTAAAATGGATCTATACTCTTAGTAAGCTGCGCTTAAAGCCTAATGGCCTTAAATCAGAAAAGACTCTAAAATTAATTGGATTTATGAAGGCCAACGAAGGCGAAGATAGATCAGCGGCTTACTATGCGAAACTTGTACATATTTCAGTGAAGTATCTCGGAGAGCTCTGTCGTAGGGAATTAGGAGTCAATTTTCGTTCTCTTTCAAATCAATTATTGATTTTACGAATCTTAGATCTTTTCTATTTCTCCACTGCGTCTTTTGGCAAAATAGCAGGAAAATTACATTTTAGCGACCAGGCTCATTTTAATAAGTTTTTCAAAAAACACCTTGGAGTTACCCCCTCTGAATTCAAAAACGGAGTTGTTATCTAACTGCACTTTTCTCAGCGCAATCTTTCTTGCATTTCTACTATAGATTCTTGCTTTTATACAAAGTGCATATCATATCTCCTGTACCTCTATCCTAAAAAGTAATACGTGGTTGGTGGCTTATTGAAGCAGTACGACAACTAATGCAGCCTTTATTTCCGGAATTTGTACAATACATTCCGGTATTTATACAAAAATAAGAAGGAATTCATTCCCACCTTTATCATCAATTATTAAATGACGTTAGTGTTTCATTTTAAAATTAACCATCAATGAAGAGTCCTATTTTAATCATTTCTATGTGCTTCCTTACGCTACCACTTTTAATAGCGCAACCTCAATTGCGTAATTATAAAACCATGGATTACATGACTTTCTTAAGAGAGTCCAATCCTTCTATAGCCAATGAGTTAGCCCGCCTAGAACGCGATCTTTCTAAAAATTACTTATCAGATAAAATTGCTCAGGTTACCTTACCAGTGGTATTTCATGTCTTATATAGTAACGATAGTGAAAATATTACTCGGGCAAATATAAATAGACAATTAGAAATTTTGAATGCAGACTTTTCCTTACAAGATGAGATCACTGATCACATTAACGATCCCAAGGATGAGTTCAGCCGTAGAGCATCTTCTTCATTATTAAGTTTCTGCCGAGCATCAGCTACACCGAATAATAAAATCACAGATGGGGTTAATTATGTCCCGGTATCTACTAGCGAATGGATCTCATTTACAGATATGAAAAGTAAGAAAACAGGGGGTGTAGATCCATGGAATCCTGATAAATATATAAACATTTGGATTTGTAATTTGCCCAAGGACAACGCTGGTTTTGCTCAGTTGCCATATGGCCCTAAAGACTTGGATGGTATTGTAATCGACTATACTTACTTCTTTGGTTCAAGGGTAGATGATCCATATGCACTAGGAAGAACTTTAACACATCTGATGGGCAATTACCTCAACCTTTATCCGCTATGGGGAGAAGTGCCTTGTGGAGATGATTATGTAGACGATACGCCCGTACATAATGATATCAACTATGGTTGTCCAGAAGGAAATCACATTACGGCATGTCGTGGTAACAGTCTTGAGATGACTATGAATTTTATGGATAATACGGATGACGCATGCACTTATATGTTCACTAAGGGACAGATGATTAGAATGCAAAATACTGTTTTGTTAAAAGGAACTCGACATGGTCTTTTGAACACGCCTATAGTCTGCACGCCACTTTTTATCGATACGAAGATTTTGAAATCAAACAGAACCGACGACATTCAAGTAGATGATAATTTAGAAGAGACTATAATTTTTCCAAATCCAGTTAGTAATCAGATCACTATTCAATTTAATAAAGAAAGGTCTGCTGATCTTCAATTACAATTAGTAGGAAATTCTGGGCAGATTCTATACCGCTCGATTGTTCCTAAAGGCACAATCAATTACAGCATAGATGTCAAAGACATGCCAAACGGAGTATTTATAGTGAGGTTGAGTAATAACCATTATAATTTCTCTAGACCAATAATCAAAGTCCAATAATCAAAGTCTCTCACTAATTTTTTGAATCTGTCACAATGATAAACTATAGAAACATTTCTCTGATTTTACTTACTTATATTTTGGCTAATATAAGTGTTGCACAAAACACTAATCAATCAGGAGCTATAGCTCCAAGTCCATCAGCTTATAGCTTTGGAAAATACAATGATATTCCTGTAAGTCCATCTAGTGGCACCTCAGCTATCTCCGTCCCAATAGGAACAGTAGGCGAGGGATCTCTATCTCATGGTATTTCTCTTTCTTATCATACTGCTGGTATACGTGCTACAGAAATCGCAAGTGAAGTAGGTCTAGGGTGGCACCTCAATGCAGGAGGTTTGATTTCGCGATCCATTCGAGGAATTCGGGACGAAACCGCTACTAAAGGCTGGTACCATGAAACGGGTATCATTAATAATAATATGGTGGCGGATGTTATAGATGGAAAGAAAGATGGTGAGCCGGATTTATTTTCTTTCAATGTAGGAGGGATGACTGGAAGATTTATGTTTGATGCAAACCAAGCAGTAATGATGATTCCAAAATCTGATGTGAAAGTTGAGGTACAACTTTCAGGATCAGATTTTAAAGGATTTAAAGTGATTGCTACTGATGGAACAAAGTATTATTTTGGATATGATCCTTTAATTTCTGCTGTAGATCAAAAATTAATACGTGAAAATGAAGCGGAAGGATGGTATTTGACCAGAATACAAAGTGCCGATAACCTACATAATATAGTTTTTAACTACAGTCCCATTCTCAATAATTATCAATTTAAAGCGCTAAAAGAGTGCTTTGTTTCAGGAGGTAAATACAACAATTCCAGCATTTTTAACGATAGTAACTGTAATGGAGGAACTCAGAATATTACAACTAAGGCAAAAATGCTCTCTAGCATAACTTGTAAGAACAACACCGTTAATTTCTCCATAGCAACACGATCTGATCTTGGTGGTTCCACGCCCAGAAGATATTCTACTATTCAACATGTGAATGGGGCTTTCTGTACCACTTATACCCTTGTCCATGATTATTATAGGGATTTAAGCAAATCAGACTATACGGGATATCGTATGAGATTAAAAGAAATGCAAAAGGTCTCCTGTACTTCTGGCCAATCAGATATGGAGCCTCCTTATAAATTTGAGTACTATGGCACAACAAATACAGGAGGTAGCCCTTTCTTCCCGCACATGTTAACGAAGGCCATTGATCATTGGGGGTATTATAATGGAACCACTAGTAATGAAAATTATAATAATATCATTCCTTACTCATGTATGACAGTTACTGGGGGATCTGTCTGCTATGGGAGTGCGATAAGAAACACACAGTTCACGCCTATGCTTGCTGGAGCTCTAAAAAAGCTCACATATCCTACCGGAGGAAGCACGGAATTCACTTATGAACCCAACGAATACCTTGATCCTATCGGCGGTTCAGCGAGTATATTTAATAGTATAGCCTCATGTTTAGGTAGTGGCAATAATTGCTGCGGTCCGAAATCTAACGAAACAACAGTAACGCTTACTCAAGAAATGATCAATACTGGCTCTTATGTAGCCTATATTTTACCATACTCATCTTCAACTGATGCTTGTTATGATGGTATGGTAAATTCCATCACAGCTAAGATTTTAACTACCTCTGGGTCGCTGGTACATTCTCAAAGCTTAAATAGCTCCTCTATTACTACCTTTTCTAAAGGTTTAAGTTCGGTCCCAGGACTTGTCGCAGGAACTGCTTACAAATTTAAGATCGAATCTTCTTTTGCCAGAGGAGAATTATCTGGCTTTTATACTCAAAGTACCACTAATAGACTTTGTGGAGGTCTTAGAATACAACAAATCAAAACAAGTGATGGCATATCATCAGCCAATGATTTAATAAAAACATATGAATACAAAGATGCTGCAACTCCAACTAAATCCAGTGGAAAGTTATTCGCCAATCCTTCATACGTATCCTCAAGAACTTCATCTACTGCAACTTTTAGCTCATTCAATACGATATCTCTAGCAGATGAAGAAGGGTTTCATATTTACTACACCCGTGTAATTGAATATCTTAATGGAAATGGTAAGAACGAATACATCTCAAAAGCGGATGAGACACACCCTATTAACAGCTATGCCGTATTTCCAATGAGACCCTCATACTACCTTGTGGAAAATGGAAAGCTCATTGAGACAAAATCCTATTCTCAAGCCAATGTCTTAGAAACTCAGACTACCAATACGAGGCTACCCGAAGCTTACACAAATCTACCAAGCAGTAGCCTTATATACGCAGCACGCACAATCAAAACCTTAAATTCAGGAACGAACAATTGGTCTGATTATAACGTATACACCTCTTATCTCCCGAGAACAGCCGCTTATCGAGTCAATTCAGTAGCCACTTTTCAAGATGGCATATCATCTACTACTAACTACACCTATCATAATCTCAACAAAATACTTGCGCCTGTTGAAACCAGTACTACTAATAGTGACGGCAAGATCCATAAAGCACTGACAAAGTACACAGTAGACTACCACCATGATGCCACTCTTCAGACCAACATGATAGCGCGCAATATGATCGGTATTCCGTACGAATCACAAAAGTTTGTAGGCGCAGATCAACTTGATGGATCAACTACTGTTTTCAGTAACTTCCTAAGTACCGGTGTAAGAACAGTATCTACTTCCAATGCCTACTTCCCTCGTCCGTACTACAATCGACGATATGAGCGTACTTGGACGAATGGTGTACTACAAACAGGAGCTTGGGTAACGAAAGAATTCTTTCATGAATACAATACCTATGGACTACTTTATAGGCACCAAGAGGGCATCTGGTCAGAGTCCACCTTTTTTTATAATACCGATAAGCTACTAACTAAAAAAGCCTTCAATGGATTTGAAACTCAATATGCATATCATACAGGATCTTCATTGTTATCCCTCAAGACAGCGGTAGATGGGACGACCACTTCCTATACCTATGATGGACTCTCAAGATTAAAAACTACTACGGATAATTGTAGCAATATTGTGACTACTAATAATTATCATTTCACAACCGGGGTTGGTGATAAAAATTATATAGAGACATCCATTAATTATCCTTCGCCTACAGCTGCTGCTGGACTTAGTACTTTAGATATCATTACTTCAAGAACCTATACAGATGGTTTAGGCCGAGAGATAGAACAAGTGAAGGTGAATCAGGCACCCGCACCTTCAATTCTGAAGGATATTGTCATTGCCACAGAATACGATAATCAAGGGCGTGTTAAACGCAAGTACCACCCCAAGCTATCCACAACGGGATTTGGAGCCTACGTCACACCAAGTACTGCTTGGGATCATACCATATATGAATACTACGCCTCACCTCAAAGTAGATTATATCGATCTAAACCAGCTTCTTGGAATTATTATACAACCTATACGTATGGTGCGAATACGACAGCAGACGCCGTAAAGATCAATGGCACTGCTACCAGCTATACCGCCAACTTACTTTCCAAAGTAACTGTCAAGGGCGAAAATGATAGAATGACTATATCCTTTCAAGATAAAATAGGCAGATCTATTTTGAGCCGCCAAGCCAATGGATTAGATCTGGAATCCACGCGACTTGATAATTATAATCTCTACGATGATAAGAGCAGGCTAACGCATGTACTCCCTCCCGGAGCTTCTACCGCTACTACTGATCTCCACTATAAGTACGATTATAATGCTGAAGATCAAATGACGACCAAGAAACTCCCTGGAGCAGCAGCAGTAACATTTGCCTATGATACCCGTGACTTGCTACTCGGTTATCGTGATGGGATACTTGCTGCCCAGGGCAAATGGTATACCTATAAATATGACAATTTTGGAAGGGAAACGCAGCAAGGATTTTCTACTTCAGCAGTAGTCCCTACAGATGTTCAGATTACGACGACTTACGGTACCCTTTCTTATGACAAGGACAAAGTCAAGACAACTGCTGTTAAGATTCTGGGTACAGGTAATTCCATTACTTCCACCAATAATTATAGCACATGCGGAGTACTTACTTCCACTTCTGGTAATAGTCATGTCAATTCCACTGCGGGTACGATCACCTATACACCTACTTATGATGGTGCCTATAATGTCGTCAAAAGTAATATGTCCATCAATGCTAACGGCGTAACACGTACGGTACAAGCAACTAATAAAATAGATCTCAATGGTCGCAATTGGTCTGATTTGTTTTCTGTTGATGGAGCACCTGACAGAGAGATTGCTAGGCGCTTATATAGTGAGAAAGGACAGGTCATAACCCAATACCAAGGGGGAACAGGGCTCGCTGGAACTAACCTGGCTTACCTTCAGAAAATAGACTATTCCTACCTACCCAATGGAATGCTATCAAGCATCAATAACAATGTCCTTTCTGGAACGCAAGTCCTTTCTGGAACGCAAGCTTTGTATAGCGTATGTACGAGTCCCGCTCCAGCATTACCTACAGCAACTACTTATGACGATAAGGATATATTTTCACTAAACCTCTACTACGATGTACCTATTTCAGGGACAAATGCTGTAGCAGAAAAAAGTGGAAATATTTCAAATCTTAAGTGGCAAGTAAGGGGTCGTGAAGAACAAGTCTCAGGATTCAAATATGACATATACAACCGACTGTCTGAATCTAGACACTATGATTACACTGGCCCTTCTGGAGCTACCTTGACTGCGACTAATAGATACAATACCGACTATACCTACGATAACCGTGGAAACATCAGCACACTCAAGCGCAATGGTCGCACCTCCACAGCCAATTGTACTACCTGGGGTCCTATCGACAATCTTACATATACTTATGCGACTAATACTAATAAACTAACGAATGTCACCGATGCTGTAACGGGAGCAGCAGGATTGGAAGGATTCAAAAATACCAATGCCACCTTATATACCTA
>ENA-ORXR01001209-ORXR01001209.1-marine-metagenome-genome-assembly--contig:-NODE-1209-length-28316-cov-12.502178_pt1 | contig 28316 bp, 21 predicted proteins | sample MGYA00237866_ERZ511479 | MGnify/ENA metagenome assembly ERZ511479
CCGACTAGTGGTTCCAAGTGGGCCAACTCTAGGGTTGCACCGGCCGTTTCTTCAAAAACCATCGCCGCAGAGTCTGTAAAGCTGTCTTACAATCAGCTTTGCGATCCTTCTGTAAAACAAAACTCTACTTTTCTGCCGGTATTCCGACAGAAAGATCAACTCTGCGGGCATGTCCTGCTTTTATGATGACCTCGGCTGACCCGCTTTGAAAAATTATGGGCAGCAGGAAATTTCGCATGTCTAAATCTCTAACATCGTGGCCGAACCCTTGCGGGTTAGGCGCTTCGCTGCATTTGGTCCCCCGGACCAAATGCGGGCGCTTCGCGTCCAGACAGAAAGATCAACTCTGCGGGCATGTCCTGCTTTTATACCGACCATCGGCTGACCCCGAGTTGAAACCATAGTTTCAACGGGGCAGCGGATAAATTCGCATGTCCGGATGTCACGTTAGACAATTTAACCCGATGACGTGTAAATGACGTAATGCGACACAAAAACTATTGTAATATTGTATCAAACAGCCGAAACTGAGCGCCTATATCAGACGTATGATTTTTAAAAGAAATCGCATTTCGTTAGGGCATTACGATGAAATATATCCAGCTTGCAGCTTGTGTACTCGGCGCGTCGATGTTGCTTCACGGTTGCGATAATGCGGATGCGACGCAGGGCCGCCCTGGAGGCGCAGCCCCCGGAGCGGCTGCCGGTAAAGGCGAATCGGCCCAGGGACCCCGCCTTCAAACCGGGGATGTCACGCGGGGTGAAATCGCGAAAATTATCAACTCCACCGGGACGGTCCGCCCGGACATCACGGTTCAAGTGGGCTCAGAAGTCTCAGGCAAGCTCCTCACCGTTGACGTGGATTTTAATTCCATTGTGAAAAAGGGAGACATCCTCGCAACGATTGATCCGGAGAATTTAGAGAACCGCGTGTCGCAAGCCGAAGCTATTGTGGAAAACAGAAAATCCGACATCAACATTAACGAGGCCTCGGTTCGGCGAGCAGAAGTGAACGCCGCGCAAGCCAAGAGATCCTTGGACCGCCGGGAACAACTCTTCGCGGAAAGCGCGATTTCCAAAGCGCAGCTCGAAGAGACAGAGCGCGCGATGCAGCTTGCCGATGCGGATGTGGAAGTTGCCCAAGCTAGATTGGCCGGCTCGCAATCCTCGCTGAAGCAAGCCCAAGCTGATCTTCGGACGGCAAGAGTGGATTTAGACCGCACAGTCATCCGCGCGCCCATAGACGGTGTGGTCATGGAACGCCTGGTCGATCCGGGGCAAACAGTTGCGGCCTCCCTCTCCGCCCCGGAATTATTCAAAATCGCAGGCGATTTGTCCCAAATCAAAATTGACGCGGCCATCGTTGAAAGCGACGTCTCAGGACTGGGTTCCGGTGACCCGGTGAGTTTCAGCGTGGACGCTTATCCGGGTCGGAACTTCAAAGGCACGGTTGACCAACTTCGCCTGAAATCCGAAACGCAAAGTAATATCGTGACCTACACAGCCGTCGTGGCGGCTGATAATGCGGATAACGTCCTCATGCCGGGCATGACGACAAATCTTCAGATTACGACGAATTCGAAATCAGATATTTTGCGCATACCCGCAACGGCAGAACGGTTTCGCCCAACGCCGGATCAAATCAAAGACTGGCAGGCAGAAACGACTGAATCCTCAGGAGATGTTGATCCAAAAACACGCGAACGGCTGACCGCTCTGGGCTTACCGGAGACGCGTATCGACACGATACTGAACTCTATGGCCGACGATTCAACTCGCTTGCGAGAGCAGATAAATGACCCGACGCAAACCTGGCGGAAGGTGCAACGCATGAAAGAACTTCGTGAGTTATTCGACCTCATTATAAAAAAAGATCTATCCTCAACGGAATACCAAGAATACCGGCGGCTCATGCAAGCTAACGCCCAAACCCGTGACGCTCAACTTTGGGTAAAATCAGGTCAGAAGATGCGGCTCGTTGATGTCGGGCTTGGGCTATCTGACGGATCCTTTGTCGAGGTGATTTCCGGTCTGTCCGAAGGTGATAAGGTTATCACATCTATTGGCGCTGGCGGTGGCCAACGCGGCGGTGGACGTCCCGGAGGGGGCCGAGGTCGTCCGGGTTAGGTCATGAGCACGCCTTCCTCAAAACCCACACTCATTTCCTGTCGCGGATTGACCAAAATTTACAAGATGGGTCAGTCCGAAGTCCGGGCTTTGGACGGCGTTGATCTCGATATTCATGAGGGTGAGTTTGTCGCCATCATTGGATCCTCCGGGTCCGGCAAATCCACCCTGATGAATATGCTGGGCGCCTTGGATCAACCGACATCGGGAACCGTCACAATCAATGGCGAAAATGTTGGCAAGATGAAAAGCAAAGCCCTCGCCGAATTTCGCAATACGACCATTGGCTTTGTGTTCCAGCAGTTTCAACTCTTGCCGAAAAAGTCTGCCGTCAAAAACGTGGCGCTCTCCCTTCTCTACCGAAAACCTAAAGTCAAAGACGCGGCGGAACGTGCCGCACATTGTTTGGAACTAGTTGGACTGGGCGACCGCGGCGGACATCGCCCGACGGAGCTTTCAGGCGGGCAACAGCAACGGGTCGCGATCGCCCGCGCTCTGGCCGGCGCCCCCAAAGTCCTGCTCGCGGATGAACCCACCGGCGCGCTCGACAGCAAAACATCAACGGATATTATGGCCCTGATGCAGGACCTAAACTCGCAGGGCATCACCATCATCGTGATTACGCATGAGCATGAAGTCGCCGCCTATGCTGACCGCGTTGTCGAATTTAAGGATGGTCGGATCATTTCGGATAAGTTGAACGCGGAAGTCGCCGCATGAGTGCGCTTTCAACATTAGCCTTGGCAGCGAGCTCGATCATTGAGCGTCCGCTGCGTTCCCTGCTGACATCGCTCGGCATCATAATTGGCGTCGCGGCTGTCTATGCCATGCTAGCCCTGGGCGAAGGTGCAAAAAAGCAGATTGAAGAGAGCCTAAACTCCATCAGTACCCGCACCATGCAAGTCTGGCCGGATTGGAACCGCCGCCGCTCCTCGCAATCCAGACCCTCCATGCCGTTCACCGAACAAGATATTATTGAGATGCGGTCGATAAATGGAGTCTATGCCGCCACAGGCACGCTGGCAGGACGAAGTTACACGATCGCGACGGACACGAATGATGTCAGCGGGAATTTCCTTGGCGTCGATCCGGATCAGTTAAAAGCGTCGGGAAGCGAGCTAAAAATGGGCGAAAATATTTCCTACGCTGATATCGATACCCGCCGTCCGGTTGCCGTCATTAGCGAAGGCATACAACAGAGGCTGTTCGACAATCAAAATCCGATGGGCCAATCGATCAAAGTGAATAATATAGCCTTCACCATTAAAGGCGTCGCGACCAAGGCGGATAGCAATATATCATTTGGGAATGATGATATCTTCGTCTGGGCCCCGATTACGGTAGCAAGGGAACGTGTCATTGGGGGCAATCGCTTTGTCCAGAACCATGTCAGTAATATTCGGATTGTTGGCGACTTGGGTCAGGACTTGGACAGCATTGAGGAGGAAATAAATATTATACTCCGGCGATCCAGGGATTTGAAAGCGGGCGCACCGCCCGACTACCGTATATTTTCCTCTCGAGGATGGCAGCAACAAGCAGCCGATAAAACGAATTCTTTGAGCTTTTTGCTGGCCGCTATGGGCGCGATCTCGCTTTTAGTGGGTGGAGTTGGCGTCATGAATATCATGCTTGTTTCCGTGACGGAACGTACCCGAGAAATTGGCCTGCGCATGGCGCTTGGCGCGAAAAAGTCTAATATTATGAATCAATTTCTGACCGAGGCTCTACTACTCTGTATATTCTCCGGAGTTGTCGGTCTAACCCTCGGCTTTTTTATGTCTAAAGTCGCCATGGACACGATGGATGTGAAACTTGTGTTTAGCCCCTTTGTCGCGGGTGTGTCCTTCGGCTCCTCCTTGTTAATTGGCGTAGTCTTTGGCTTTCTCCCGGCTCGCCGCGCCGCCGGTCTCAACCCGATTGAGGCCCTTCGTCATGAATAGGACCAGCATGCCAGCTCTCAGGGTTTTACTGTTCACCGCGGCCTTTAGCGCTTTGTCTGCTTGCGCCAGCCTCGCGCCCCCGAAAACAGATATGCCCGCGACAGCGACGGATGTGCCTGCGTCGTGGCTTTTAGAGCTGCCCTCCGACGGCAATCAGCCGATGGACTGGGCCGAATTATATAATGATCCTATATTGCTGAGATATCTGAATGTCGCTGAGGCGCAAAACTTCGACATCAAGACAGCCCAAAAACGCGTCATTGGCGCAGAAGCTGAATTGCGGCGTGCAGCATCGCGGTTAAAGCCGAGCCTAAATGCCGGCGGTTCTGCATCCGGCACTGCGCTTTTTAGTGACATCGACAATCCCTTCGACGCTTATGGCCTCGACCTGTCCGGACGGTGGGATCCCGATATCTTCGGTCAAACCCGCGCAGGCATTAATGGCTCCCGCGCAAACCTACGCGCGCAGGAAGCTTTGGCTGCGGATACTCGGCAAGCTATTTTAGGAGCAACCGGTCGCTCTTATATCCGCGCAGTCGAGGCCGCGCTTCAAGTGGATCTTGCCAAAACCAATCTCGACTTTTTGGCGGAAAGCCGCCGTATTTCGGAAGCCCGCTACCGCCTTGGCGATACCGCAAAAGGCGATTTCTCTTTCGCAGAAGCCAATTACCAAAGCGCATTGGCAAGCTATGAGAGCACGGTGCAATCCGCCCGCGCCGCCCGGCGGGCCCTCAGCATTATCTTAGGTGATTATCCGGATGAGGACATTGATCTGGCAACGCAACTCCGGGAGCCGAATGCGCTTCCTTCTCGGGACCTGCCCGCCAGCGTGCTGGAACGCCGACCTGATATCATCGCAGCCCGCGCGCAATTGGCTGGCCGGGTCGCCTCGCTTCAGGGGGCGAAACTTGAGCGCTGGCCAAGCCTCGGGTTTTCGGGGAGCTTATCTTCAGGCTCGAGTTTTGTCGACCTCTTCGACCCCAGCGATTTCGTCGCGCGCCTGGGTGCATCAATCGCGCAAGTCATTTTTGACGGCGGTGCAATCAAGGCCGGTATCGATGGCGCGCAAGCCGATTTGGACATTTCGCTGCTGAGCTACGAGCAACGCCTGCGCGGCGCAATGAACGAAATTTCAGATGCCTATGATCGTGCTGAGACCCTGCGCCGAACCCTCGTTAATCTCGAAGCATCCTCAGAGGCTGCGAATGAGGCACTTCGGTTGGAGTCCATACAGTTCGATCTCGGCGAAAGCTCTCTCCTAGATGTATTGCAAGTCCAGACGCGGGTAAACAACATCGACGCCTCTCTCATCCGTACTAAAGCAGATCTCTTAGAATCGGTGTTGACCGCAAATGAAGCCGTGGCTGGGTTTTAGATTCAGCATGAGGGCAAAGCGGGCTGATATTTTTGTCGGTATGACGCCGAATTTGACCTTGTCATTTTGTGTTGGAATATTGTAGCTAGGCCACTTTGATTGGCCGCGGTAGCTCAGTGGTAGAGCGCATCATTGGTAATGATGAGGTCGGGAGTTCAATTCTCCCTCGCGGCACCAGTTTTTCCATTCAGTCTTTTATTTCCAATATGATGGAAACTTAACCGGATTTTCGTAATTGAACGGCAACTTAAAGGAAAAATTTATACCGAGGGCCCCCAAAATGACCAATATATCGCATGATATCGTGTCTGAACCTCAAATTCCGCTGTCTAAGCTCCAAGCCCTGCAGTTTGAGTGGTTATCTCGCGCGTCCCGCTTGTGCGGGATGGCAACTCTCGTGGTTGGTACCGATTTAAATATTAAGTTCTATGATCGGCGTGTCGCTGAAATATTGGAAGTCGATACTTCTTTAGATTACCGAGGCAGAAATCTTCTTGAGGTCACAGGACAGCTCGCCACTCGCGGCGATTTCGGACCGGGGGATCCACAAGTTTTTGTGGACCTTGTAAAGAACCAATTCTGCAAACAAATGAGCTCGCGAGGCGAAATTAATCAAGTCATGACCTTTCTGACGCCATCGGGACGACGCGTGCAATTCAGTCAAGACCATGAAGAAGATGGACTATTTGTCCTGGGTTGCCGTGACGTGACAAAATCTTATATTCAGAAACACGCGCTAAAAGTCGCGCTGGACAGTAGCGGATCCGGCTACATTACCTATGATGTTGAGAGCAGAAAGTTTCAGGCTTACGGCGACGCGTCAACACGGCCCAGTCGGGACAAAGGTCTGGCACACAGGCTCGTCAATGAGGACCCAAAAAGCCTGATTAATTCTGACGATTACGTCAAATTAGCAGCGGCCTGGAAAGCTGCACATAGGTCCAGAGAACCATGGACCGGGACGTTCCGCACAAAAGACAGTCAAGCCAACACCATTTGGGTGAAGTTTGAATCAACACCTCAGATTTCCGAATCCGGCGTCATCACCGGCTATATATTCTTCTACACCGAAGTAACAGCGCAATTACGTATCCAAGATGATCTACGAAAAGCGATCGAACAGTCTGAGAAATCTTTGAGCGCAAAAAATGCCTTTTTGGGCCGGCTGTCTCACGAAATTCGGACGCCAATGAACGCCGTTGTAGGGATCGCTGATGCTCTCATCCATCATGATGGCAATCCAAAAATCTTACCCAAGCTCGAACTCATCCAATCTTCGGCTGAGAAAATCATCCGGATTGTGGATGAGAGCTTGGAGCACACGAAACTGGCAGAATCCAAAATTCAACTTGATCCGCATGCCTCTTCCCCTCGCGAAGCCATCGAATCCGTTTGTGCCCTCTGGGAACAAAAGGCCGTAGAGAACGGTATTGATTTGCAATGCAAGATCGACGCGAGCGTGCCGGAGTTGATTATTTTTGATTCCCATCGATATGAACAATGTCTCAATAATTTGATTTCAAATGCGGTCAAATTCTCGCCAGCAGGTCGAATACAAGTCATTCTGACGACCCTGGAAAAAGGCGGTCAAAATAATCTCGTTGCTGTTGTCAAGGATTCCGGCATCGGCATGAATGAGGCTCAACTCGATAATCTCTTCGAGGCTTATACTCAGGCTGACAAAACGATTGCCGGACGTTTTGGCGGCACCGGACTGGGCATGAATATTACAAAACAGCTGATTGAACTCATGGACGGAACCATCACAGCAAAGTCCGACCCCGGCGTCGGCACAGTCATCGCCCTGACCTTACCTATTTTGGAAGATCGCCGCGAAGAGGACAGACGCAACAGCGACACCAGCAGTGCTCTTATCGAGGATATGCTCGAAGGCGCCGCGCCTCCAGCGTCGGAGTACGCTGCGCTGAAGGTTCTTGTGGTAGATGATAATGCGACAAACCATATGGTCGTCACATCGCTCTTGGGAACTTTAGTGAAGCAAATCGACGTGGCGGAAAATGGAATCGAAGCGATTCAAGCCCTAGATAAGGCGCGTGATGAAAATACTCAATATGACGTTGTTCTAATGGATATTCACATGCCCGTCATGGACGGCATTGAGGCGACACTTGCTATTCGAGGGTCGCAAAAATCTTATACCGACATTCCAATTATCGCCTTGACCGCTGACCCGCAATATCAACAAAGGCGACTCTGCAAAAATATCGGTATGGATGACGCGCTTGCGAAACCTATCAAACTCACGGAAGTTCTGGGTGCTATAGACCGTGTTTTCGACGGACGTCACGCATCCGACCTTGCAGCCTGACCCTTATCTAGGCCATAGGGACTTTCGAAAGTGAGTCCCCGTCATGCCTTGTAAAAATATCGTTCTTAGCGCGGTCCTCGCCGTAACAACTTTGGTTGGTTGTCAGGAAAAAGACACGGCAGACACTTCCTCAAATTTTGCTAGAGCTTGGTGCATTTCCGGTGGGCCGATTTATACCGCCAATGATGAAAGCCCGAAAGTAGAAGCGGTAGCCATTCGAAAAGGTGTTATTACTTATGCCGGTCTTGATACGGGCAATTGGTGTAAGGACGCCGCAGGTGGAAACTCTAGGAAGGTCGATCTGAAGGGGGCAGCGGCCTTCCCAGGCTTCACTGATGCGCATGGCCACCTCATTGGTATCGGTTTGCGGGAGATGACGCTCAATCTGGAAGGCGCCTCCTCAATTGCGGATTTAAAAGCCAAGCTTGCCGCAGTTGCCAAAGATATCCCCGAGGGTGAAACAATTTACGGTCGAGGTTGGATTGAAACGCATTGGCCGGAAGACCGCTTTCCCAATCGCGCCGATCTGGATTTTGTGACAACTGCACACCCCGTCATTTTAGAGCGCGCAGATGGACATGCGAGCGTAGTCAACACGCTCGCTCTCACGATGGCGAGCATCACCGCTGACACTGAAAGCCCGTTTGGTGGGGCCATAAACCGGGACGAAACAGGCGAAGCCACAGGTATGTTGATTGATAATGCGGCAGGGCTTGTGCAGCCGCTTATGCCGGTCCTGACTGGGGCGAGAAAAAAAGAGGCCTATATTCGCGGGGCCAAGCTTTATGCAGCCCGTGGCTGGACAAATATTCATTCTATGTCTGTTGACCCTGCCGACGTCCCAATGATCAACACTCTGGCTCGGAATAAAGATATTAAAATCCGAGTCTATAACTCTCTCGACTTACTGTCCGGACGGAACAAAACGCTTGCGAATATGTCCAAGCTGCAGAGCGTCGAAAACAAACTTATTACGACGCGGGCTATTAAACTTTACGCGGATGGAGCTTTGGGGTCCCGAGGGGCCGCACTCTTAGCGCCCTACTCTGATGATGAAAAAAATTCAGGTCTGTTGCTGCTCAAAGAAGACTCGGCTAAATCAATTTTTGACGCCGCTCTGCGCAATGGTACGCAGGTTAACACCCACGCGATTGGGGACCGTGCCAACCGCATGATATTGGATTGGTATGAGGCCGCCTTTGCGCGAGTGCCTCAATCACAATGGGCAGAGAAAGACCCCCGTTGGCGTATTGAACATTCTCAAATCATTGAACCTGAAGATATTGAGCGCTTTGTAACATTGGGCGTTATCCCCTCGATGCAACCTAGTCACGCGATTGGCGACCTACATTTCGCACCGGATCGTCTTGGAAAAGATAGACTTGAGGGCGCCTATGCTTGGCGGGCTTTAATTGACAGCGGCTCAATCATCGCGGGAGGTTCTGATGCGCCTGTCGAGGTTGGTGATCCGCGTATTGAATTTTACGCCGCAACTCAACGCATGGACCTGAACGGGTTTAGCAATGAGGATTGGCATCCCGCACAAAAGGTCACGCGTCAGGAAGCTTTGAAAATGTTCACCATCTGGCCAGCATATGCCGCCTTTCAAGAAACCGAGACAGGCTCTATCGAAGTCGGTAAATTGGCTGACATTACGGTCTTTGATACCGACATTATGACAGCAGATGGACCCGACATTCTTAATGCCAAACCCGTTTTGACCTTAGTTGGTGGACGGGCGGCGTTTGACGGACGCTAGTCGCGAAAGTTTTTGAACTGAACCGGCTGATCTAAACCCATGGATTTGATGAACTCCATCGTGGCTTGAAGATCATCGCGTTTCTTACCGGAGACGCGCAGCTCTTCTCCCTGAATAGCAACCTGCACTTTGATTTTCTCTCCTTTGACCGCCTTGACAATCTTCTTAGCGGTCTCTTTGTCGATACCTTCTTTAACAGTGATGCGTTGGCGCACGGCCATGCCTGTCGCCTTCTCCTCATTGCCGTAATCCAACTGACCCGGTTCAATTCCGCGCTTCGACAAATTGCCCCGCAGTATTTCCTGAACTTGTTTCAGCTTTAATTCATCATCAGCGAAAACAGACAGACCGCCATCTTTGACTTCGACAGTGGACTGCGACCCCTTGAAATCATAGCGGGTGGATATCTCCCGCGTGACGTTTTGAACGGCATTATCAACTTCGGCCATGTTAACTTCGGAAACGACATCGAATGATGGCATAGGAGGCTCCTAAAAAGACTTATTCGTCTATTATGGCGCTCGCCTTTCCGTCTTTCAAGGCCTGGGTCCCCAGACAAGAAACCACGACGGATGTCACATCCAGCATCTTGTTGGACGTATGGAAGAAGACCAATCCCTCGCCGGCTATTCGCGACTGATATAATGCTAAGACCTCTCGCGTAATCAAATGGGCCAGAATAGATTTGGAACTATACTCATCAATAGCGATCATACCCAGAGCCTTATCCGGGACATTATTCAGCTTCTGGCAAGCACCCCTAATTAAGATAAGCACATTCGGCGTACAGCTTTCACATAGCTGATATAATTTTGAACTTCGGGCGAGGCTTACAACGGCCGGATCGATTGCAAAATACGTTCAATTGTACCGGGCTCTTTGGAACAAGCCGGTGCCCCCAGACCTACAACCGTGAAGTAAACATATCCGCCCACCAAACGTCAAACCCTAAGAGATCGAAGGTGATATCGACAATGGCAAAACCAACGAACATTCCAGCCTTGGGATTGCCGCTTAAATCGAGCCGCATAGAGGCGATGAGGACAATCCAGAGTGTGATGAAGAAGACAAGCGGAAGGTCAGACCCCGAACTCAAAAGAAACCAGGCGTTGATAGCGGCGGCCGCGAGGCCAATGAAAAACAACCGCCCCGGATTTTCTCTGGCCTTTGGCATTTCTATTCCCGTTGGGCGGAGTAACAAAAACTAGTCAGAACCAATATAAGTCCGCATACCGCATTAAAAATCACAGGCGCAATTAGGGCGTTAAAAATTCCGCCCAAAACGCCGCCAACCGACATGAGAATGTAAATCTTAATCAAGCCTGATGTAGCTGGGAGGTCCCCTCAAGAATTGCATGACAATACAGCGAAGTGAGGAAGTAAAAGGAAAGCAGCAGCGGAATTTTGACGAGAGGCGGCGGGCTGGAATTGAATTGAGAACCAGCGAATTCCATCGATAATTACCTGCGATTGAAAGAAACCCGGCGATGACGATCCAAGGAGACAGCTTTGACAAGACGCTCGCGATGACCATAGGCTTGCGAGCAAAAACGATAACAATGGTCAACAGACAATGCACGAGGGCATAATCCAAAGGAACGGTATCTAAGCGATATTATTTTCTATATGAGGCTCCGCCAAGTAATGGCAAAATTAGCTTCGTGAACATCGGTTGGACCGAGAACAAAAGCGTAGCTGAAAGGAAAATTGTGGCCGTGAAGATGACAGCTAATCCAAGGGACCGGCGATCGACTTTATCGGAACTTAGGTCCGGGCCTTCGGCGTCAATAAATGTCATGTTCATCCCCCGCAATGATTGCGAAGGATTACGTTAGCGAAACAGGTTGAAAATCCCGTTAAATTATATCTTCTGATTTGTGTAAGCGCGCAGCTCTCGACGCGCCACTTGTCTGCGGTGAACAGCATCCGGACCGTCCGCAAATCGCAATGTGCGCTGTCCCTGCCACATGCCCGACAGAGGCGTGTCTTGCGATACGCCCGTGCCGCCATACATTTGCATCGCTTGATCAATAACTTCTAACGACATGCGAGGCGCTTCGACCTTAATCATGGATATCCATGGCGCAGCATCCCGTTTGGACATTGTATCCATAGCCCACGCCGCTTTCAAGCAAAGCAGTCTCGCTTGTTCGATTTTAATCCGGCTTTCGGCAATGATGTCAAAATTCGCGCCCAAGAAAGCGAGCTGCTTGCCAAACGCTTCACGCTTCAAAGACCGCTCACATAATAATTGCAGAGCTTTCTCGGCTTGACCAATGGAGCGCATACAATGGTGAATTCGACCCGGACCAAGGCGTCCTTGGCTGACTTCGAACCCGGCACCCTCGCCTATCAAAAGCGCGTCTGCCGGAATACGGACATCCGTGAAGCGAATATGCATATGACCATGCGGCGCATCATCATGGCCGAACACCATCATAGGACGCAGAATTTCAATGCCTTTGACCTCGGCATCGACCACGAACATAGAATGTTGTTGGTGCTTTTTACGGTCTTCATCGGGCGTTTTCGCCATGAGGATATAGACCTTACAGCGCGGATCACCTGCACCTGAAGACCAATATTTCTCTCCATTCAGCACCCACTCATTGCCATCTTTGACTGCTGAGAATTCCAAGTTAATCGCATCAGATGACGCGACGTCCGGCTCTGTCATGAGATAGGCAGAACGAATTTTTCCTTCGAGCAATGGCTTGAGCCACTTCTTTTTATGTCCTTCAGTACCGTAACGCTCAAGCACTTCCATATTGCCGGTATCCGGCGCAGAGCAGTTCATCGCCTCGGATGCCATATGCACCCAGCCCAGTTCTTCAGCAATATAGGCATATTCCACAGTCGAGAGGCCAAAGCCTTCGTCAGAGTCGGTCAGCCAGAAATTCCAAAGCCCTCGCTTACGCGCTTCCGCTTTCATCGTTTCCAAAATTTCGGTTTGGCGCTCTGAAAATGCGAAACGTCCACCTTTCGCCGTCCCCACAAGACTATGAAATTCCTCGTCCAAGGGCGCGACGTAATTACGGGCAAAATCGCGAATTTTTTCGACAAGCGGTTTTACCCGCTCACTCATTCCTAAATCCATCTCGGCCATTATATCTCTCCAGTTCTTATTTTTTCCCGGGCGGTCTCGGCTAACGCCATGACCATTTGCCCATAGTTTTTGAATCGTTCGTCTTGCGTCGCGCCGCTGACGTAGCGGAAGTAAATTTGTTGGATAATCACCGAGAGGCGCCAGATGCCATAAACATAGTAATAGGCCATATCGGAGACATCATATCCCGTGCGATCCGCATAAAACTTCAATATCTCTTTCCGCGTCATCATGCCGGGGTTCATGCAAGGTTGGCGGACAGTCATTTGCATATGGGGCGGGTCGTCCGCCTGAACCCAATAGGCCAGTGTGTTTCCGAGATCCATCAAAGGGTCCCCTAAAGCAGATATTTCCCAGTCGATTATCGCGGATATCTTAGTCGGGTCATCTGGATCCAATATACAGTTGTCTATCCGATAATCGCCGTGCAGAACGCCGACCTTACCAGAATCTTTTGGCATATTTTTCTCAAGCCAAACTTGGATATCCTCATAATGCGGGACATCATCCGTCAGCACGCGATTCCAACGACGGTTCCAACCTTTGATTTGACGTTCCACATAGCCGTCAGGTTTCCCGAAATCAGAAAGCCCTGCAGCCTCCACATCCAATGTGTGCAGATCGCAAAGTTTAGAAAAAAACGCCTCGCAAAGTTTGCGGTTCTCGGCCTCACCCCACCCCCAATCCTTTGGGATGCTGTGCAGAATGTGCCCATCCACGCGGTCCATAACGTAAAATTCTTTGCCGATATGGCTTTCGTCATCCGTGTAATAGAGGACAGGCGGCACCGCCGGAAAAACGGGTTGAAGGTCTCTCATAATCCGGTACTCACGGAACATGTCATGGCCACCTTTTGGAATTTTACCAAAGGGCGGGCGGCGCAAAACCAGCCGTCGATTGGGGTAATCAACAGCATAGGTCAGGTTTGAGGCCCCGCTGGGATATTGCGTAACTTTTGCTTCGCCCGTTAGGCCGAAAATCGCCTCCTTCAACAGCGGATCAATGACCGTCATATCCAGCGCTTCACCATCGCGAACCTGAATGGTAGGATTTTTATCCGCCATAATTATATAATTGCCCCGGCATCAACAACCATCCCTTGCCCGGTGAAATAGCTGCTCGCGTCGCTCACCATATATAGCACGGCCCCTACCATCTCATCGGGTTGCGCCATCCGAGAGATTGCGAGGTTCTCGTCCATGAACTTTTGCATTCCGGGGGCTTTTTTGAGCGCGGAAGCTAATTTTGTATCCGTGAAGCCGGGGAGTAACGCGTTCACACGAATACCGTAATTGCCATATTCTTTTGCCATCCCCTTTGTCATTGAGATGACCGCCGCTTTAGTCATACCATAAATGACCCGCCCTTTCCCGGGCTGTATGCCGTCAACGGACGCAACGTTGACAATAGCGCCTTTGCCATTCTTCAGCATGAGCGGAATAGCCTTCGATGACAGGTAATATGGACCTTTGACATTCACGTCGAAAGTCTTGTCATAAGCCCCTTCTGGCGCTTCGTGAGCCGGGCCCATGTAAGGGTTTGTTGCGCCGTTATTAACGAGAATATCCAGACGTCCATATTTCTCCGCGATCATATCGATGACTTTGTCATGGTGAGATAATTCGCCTAAATGCAGCTCAGCACTGATCGCTTGCCCGCCAGCGTCGCGAATAGCCTCTGCAACCTTTTCACAATCAGCTTGTTTCCGGCTGGAGCAAATGACGGTCGCGCCGTGTTGCGCGAACCCGTGAGCTATGGCTTCGCCGATCCCGCGCGATGCGCCGGCAATCAAGGCAATGCGTCCACTTAGATCAAATCTGTCGCTCATATCCCTTAACCTCTGCTTTCAAACGCGCGGCCCACTTTGGCCTTGAGCTTTCGCATCCCGGACAAATACGCATCAGTATGGGTCGCCCTATTGATGAAGTAACTTTTTACAACGGGGTGCGGAAATACCATAAATTCATCGGAAGTGATCGCAGCTTTTAGCGCGTTGGCAACGTCCTTTGGTTCCAATAATCCGTCTTGCGACCCTTCAGCCATCGGCATGCCTTTGGTCATGTTTGAGCGAACATATTGCGGACAGATGCAATGGGACTTAATTCCCTGATCGCCATGTTCAATCGCGATGCTTTCTGCCAAGCTGACCGCTGCATGTTTTGTGCAAGAATAAGATGCGCTACCGATCTGATTCAACAATCCTGCCGCCGAGGCGGTAATTACGAAACGACCGCTTCCGCGTTCAATCCAACCGGGCATGAGCGCCCGGGCCGCATAGACAGACCCCATGACATTCACTTGCCAAGCCTGCTCCCAACTCTCATTGCTTGCACCGGCCACATATTTTCCATTTCCGGAACCAACCCCGGCGTTAGAGACATAGATATCGATGCCGCCATGGTCGCTCCGGACGCCCGCGACGAAGGCTTGTACTGACGCATCGCTGGACACGTCGCATTCATAAGCATGGGCGCCAATTTCAGAGGCGGTTTCTTTAGGGATCTTTAGGTCACTAATTGCAACCACTGCGCCCTCAGACACAAACATTTCCGCGAGACCGCGGCCAATACCTCCAGAGGCGCCGGTAATACAAACAACTTTATTTTTGAACATGCATTGGGTTTAGAGTGCTTAGATACAGGTTCAAGACACAAATTTGAATGTTCTCATAAACCTTTTGATGTGCAAAAAAGCCGGCAGAGGGAGCCATAAGAATGATCTCATCATCTGAATCGGGCGAAAGTCTTGGAGAGCAGGAGGCCGCGGCACTCATCGCGGGTGAAGACCTTTTGTCTCGCGATGATATTCCCGACGAAAATCAGCAAATTACTTGCTTCTCCTGCGGTGAAACTATGACGGGCCTGTTCTGCCATAGTTGTGGTCAGAAAAATGACGACTACCGGCGGTCTATTTGGTCGCTCTTCTCTGAGACTTTTGCCTCTGTGTTTTCATTGGAAAACAGAATGTGGCGAACATGGCTCATATTGCTGGTAAAACCAGGGCGGGTTGCCAGAGAGTTTTCGGATGGAAAGCGAACAAACTGGACCTCTCCGGTTAGGATGTATTTGGCGCTCTCAATTATTTTATTTGGGTATATGAGTCTGACCTCAACAAGAATATTTAGTGTGCACACGGATATCGTTCCAAAAGCCGAATTCACTGGCGCTGTAGAAGACCTTGAAGATTCCGCAGTAAAGCTCAAACCTGATTTCGGATTTTTTCGGCGTCAAACAGAATTGAACCGCTTGAATGCAGGTGTTGATTTCAAACGTGTCGCGCGGCTTATGCAAGGCACTCCGAGACAAGTCTTCGCTTTCGATGAAGACCTGACTTTACTTGGGGAGTTACCAAGCAATGACCTGCTAAAATACAGTGGGGTCTGGCCTAATACGGACGACCATGAGAATGATGAAGTCACCGAGGATGATCATCGTGCCCAAGCCTTGGAAACCTACGCTGAGCGAATCGATGAAATTGTTGACAGATATAATGAGGTGCTATTTCTCGTGGAAAACCAAGATACGATTGCCAACCGTATCTTAGAGGCTGACAAAACAAATTCACCGCTGGATATCGCGGATGAAATTCGATCCGAAGGAGCTGATGACGCTAAAGCGTTAACCCGAGAGGCATTACTATCAATTGATGAGGACCTAAAAACCTTGGGATTGACGCGTTACGATCTCCACGAATTCCCTATTGAGGATACAATTGAATATAGTTTTAGTCTCGGGACTGGATCATTTAATGGCGTGAAGCTCTCTAATACAGACATTCAGAGAGTATTTGTAAAAATTCTACAGAACCCTGCATTATTAAATGAGGGAATATCCCGATACCTTCCGCGCATCATGTTCCTTATGATGCCGTTCGCTGCAATCATCGGCCTTATCTTTATTCGGGATACGAAAAGAGCTCTCCTTTACGACCATTTGGTACACGCTACTTACATACATGCGGTTACGTTTGCGTTTCTACTTATTCTGATCCTACTGTCTCAATGGACACCTTTGAAGGGGATGATCAATCTCTTTTTCCTTGGAGTGGCGATCTACCTCCCCCTCAGCGCAAAAAGTATGTTTAAAAGGGGGTGGTTCAAAACGATTTTCGCGAGTTATAGCATCGCCCTCCTTTATGGGCTTACAATGTTCGTAATTGTAACGCTCTTAACGGCGCAATCTGTTGTTAATGCGGCAAGCCTTGGTTCGGTTTAACGGGATATTCGACTGCCGGATTTGGGTGCCCTGTCGCCAAACCACCAAAGGGTGGCGGCGGTTGCTGCAAAGACGGCAGCCTCTGCAATAGCTTGATTTTGAGTTTGAATGAAAATCCATGTGGTGATCAACCAGAGAAGCAAAGTCAGGGATGGCCTAACCAACCTTAGCAGGTTTATAACCCAACGGCTGGCGACACCGCTTGCCGCGTCCGCTAAAATAGACGCCTCCAGCCCTTTCCAAGACCCCGCTTGAGCCGCCAACTCAATCTCGATCTCTGACTCTTGCGCACGCGCTCTCATGTTGAGCTCATGGAGACGATACTCATGACCCCATCTAGCTTTTTCCTGCGCGTTTTCGTCACGACGTTCAAAGAACCCCGCGACGCGGCCAAGCGCTGTTCCGACAAGACCAAATACACCGCCTGCTGCGGCGTCTAATCCTAAACCTAATAAATCTGCCATAATTGTTTTGCTTTCTCTCCGGACCACCATTTGCGTGGTCGTCCGAGGTCAATGTGAAGGAATGTGTTGTAAAATCCGAAGCCAGTGAAACCCGCAGTGCGGCAAGCGCGCAATAGTTTGCGTCTGTCGTGTCCGAACGTAGAAATATCGGCTGCCAGTTTGAGGTGTTGCGAAAACGGAGCTCCGCCGACCCTGGCATTGTGCAAGGCGCATCGATGACCTGACAATATGACGAGGGGGCGTCTCAACTCTGAACGTACAGTTTGAATTTTGTCCAGAAATTCAGGCCAATGAAATGTTTCGCCGCAATGACGACATGAAAACTCCGAAGGGTCAAAATCCGGCCAGCGCCAATCAGTTATATTTTTTTTATTTTCCACATTACAAAATTACGCGCAGTCGAAAATGTGTGGACGCATAAAAAAAGCCCGCCATAAAGACGGGCTTTTCTACATTTAAATTCAAGGAAGTCCTTAGGTAAACAAACCCAATTTGCGGGCCTTCTTGGCCGCCAAGTAGTAGAAGGTAACGCGATTTTTAAACCGTTCGCCTTTCATATCTGCGCAGACCTCTTGAACGATTTCCATTTGACCGGACGTTTTTCCGAGTTTCTTGGTTACAAAACCACTTGCAACACGCTTCAACTCAGCTTCGTCTGAACAGGCCACAAGTGATCCGTCGCGCGTGCTCATAGCTGCACCGCAATGTTTGGCGATACCTGCAACGACGGGCTTACGAGCTTTCGGGTCAAATTTTCGCACATTCGCAAAATATTTCTCGAGCTTCTCATCGGCTTCGCTCGTCTTCTTAGACTTACGGGTCGACCCGGCTTTCGGCCCAGGCTTCTTGCGAGGCTTTCCTGCGGCGGTTAAAGCGCTCCGTTTCGTACCTGGCTTAGGTCCGGGTTTCTTCTTGCCAGACTTTGAGGGTGCTTTCGCGGCTTTTGTCGAAGAACCGGATTTGGACAGACCTTTCGCCTGCTTAATCCACTCATCACGTCCGATACGACCGGGGAAGGAGTCGATAACGCCTTCAACCATTGTCACATCTTTCGGCTTCCAAGCTGCAATCTGACGGAAGTAATAGATACCTTTTCCGTTCAAATCTTTCTCAAACTTTGGACCAATACCTTTGATGAGTTTCAGATCATCCGGCTTACCCGCTGTTGGGCCGTCAGTGTAAAGAACCTTAGGCTTCGGCGCAGCTTTAGCTTTCGCTTTTGGCTTCGCTTTAGCTTTTGGCTTCGGCTTAGGTGCAGCTTTCCTCTTCTTCGGTGCAGCCTTTTTAGCTTTCGGCTTTGGCGCCTCAGCAACTTGGCTTTCCAAATATTTTACACGTGCAGCCAAATAGCGGTTGCGCCATTCGAGTGCGTATGTGTCATCGTCGGAAGCAGCTTCCGACTTGGTAGCAACTGCCACCGTAGCGGCAGCACCTGCCGCAGCTGCGCCAGCGGCCAATTTGCCTTTCAGGCCAGTGATCTCGGTGTCGCGAGTGGAAACGCGGCCTTCGAGTTCTTGAACGCGAGCGCGGAGGCTATCAGCTTCGGCGCGCAATGCACCTTCGCCTTCAACCGAAAGGTCACCGTCCACTTTTTTGCCTCGGAAGAAAAGCCAACCGAGGAGAAGCCCCAGTAGTCCGAGCAGCAAAAGCGGCAAGAGCAGGAAACATAAAACAAATGCGATAATATTAGACATGAAGGATACCCCTTATTGAGTCTGAGATACTGTGAAGGTGATACGGCGATTTTCCGCACGGCCCTCGGCAGTGTCATTAGTTGCGCGGGGACTGGCTTCACCAAATCCCACAGCGGTCAGACGGTCAGCTTCGACCTGCTGATCAGAAAGATAATTTTTAACGGTTGCAGCACGAGCCTCTGAGAGACGCTGGTTATAGCCCTCGTCTCCGATGCTATCCGTGTGTCCGCCAATTTCCACCCGGAATGACGGGCATCTATTTGCGGCCGACGCGATCGTATTCAGAAGATCGAAGCTTTCGGCGCCTTTAATATTGGCAGCACCTGTTTCGAATTGAATGCGTTTACCCGTTCTCACTTGTTCAAATAGTTTTTGGCAAACAGATACAGACGTGATTTCGCCTGTTGTCGGAACAACAATTTCAGGAACATTGATATCGGCTTTAAACTCCGCAGCATATTTACCAGGAAAACTTTGACCGGCTTGAATGATGCGATCTCTCACACCAACATCAGAAGCTGTGCCCTGAAGTAAGCCATTATAGTTTTCTTGAGAAAATGTGCCTTTGTCCAACGCCGCCAACTGGGTCATATATCTTTCAGACACATTGACGAAGTTTTCGTCAGGTGCGCCGGAAGCTATCCGAATAGTACGATCAATCACTTTCGTATTGAAAATTCGGTTGCCGGCCAAGATCAAATCTTCCTTGGCTTTTTGAGACGGGACGAAACCATTCAAGGTAACGTTACCATCAAGGTTTTTTACCGCATTAAAAGTATAAGGCGACTGAGCCGGGACGCTTGCAAAAGACATATCATCTTCAACTGTGTGCCAGCGGCGCTTATTGTTACATGCGGAACATTCTGTATTCTCTGCGATAGACATCGCTTCTGCTTTCGCAGACTCACTGAGAGCTTCTCCGGATAGAGTTGCAACATTTCCGGACATATCGACCTGGATGTTGTTGTAACCCTGACTATCTAGAGCTGCTCGAATATCGTTTTCCATGCTGTCAATTTTCGGCATCCCGAAAATCCAACCCAGAATTAGCGCCGCTATGGCTAATATTAGCCCGGCGCCAAACCATTTCGAAAACATGGGCAATCCTCCCTATAAAGCGCAGCCGATCCAATATGAATCAGCGCTAAGCAGGCCCTTAGTTGATTATGCAACAGCATGCAATGTTTAGGCCTGACAATTAAATAGCTTAGTTAGGTTGTGTTCAGTTAAGCTTTACTGAGGTAATTCTGATGCCAGGTTTTTACATGCTGCGATATATTCAGCGTACATCTCTGCAACGACTTCACTAACAGGCGGCGCATCTTTCACGGATCCAACACCCTGCCCTGCGCCCCAAATATCTTTCCACGCTTTCGCATCTGTGTTCCCACCGGACCCAAAGTTCATCGATGACTTATCAGCCTCCGGAAGATTGTTTGGATCTAGCCCCGCTTTTTCGATTGAGCCTTTGAGGTAATTTCCGTGTACCCCTGTGAACAAAGAAGACAGAATAATGTCTTCGCCTGAGCTTTCCACGATTTCTTTTTTATAGCCCTCCTCCGCGTTAGCTTCCGCTGTCGCAATAAATCGCGTGCCGATATAAGCCATATCAGCTCCAATTGCGAGTGAAGCGGCAATCGCGCCGCCCGTAGCAATGGAACCTGACAAAAGAAGCGGTCCGTCAAAGAACTGGCGAATCTCCGGAATGAGAGCAAAAGGTGACAGACGTCCTGCATGACCACCTGCACCGGCACAAACGGCAATCAATCCATCAGCGCCCATGGAGAGAGCCTTCTTGGAATGACGAATATTCGTCACGTCATGCAGGATAATGCCGCCATAAGAATGTGTTGCATCATATACCATTTGGTTTGCTTGCAAAGATGTGATGATGATGGGAACTTCGTGTTTGACACAGACCTCCATATCTTCTTGCAGACGATTATTGGAGGGATGGCAGATTTGGTTGATGCCAAATGGCGCAACTTTTTTATCCGGATTGGCTTTCTGATATTCTTCTAGCTCTAGCTTAATCCTGACGATCCACTTTTCGAGCGTTCCAGACGGCCTAGCATTCAATGCTGGGAAGGTCCCGACGATCCCGGCCTTACACTGGGCGATGACAAGCTCCGGTCCGGAAACTATGAACATGGGCGAGCCAATAACCGGCATTGGCAGGCCTTGAAGAATTGGGGGCAGAGACATCTAGTTATCCTTGTTATCGCGGTATTCGGAGTCAGAATTGGCCGTAATCCAAGCCATCGCTGCGAAACCGGCCGTATTCTTCTTTATCTCATTAGGGTCAATCTTGTCGAACGTATCGTCATGCGTGTGATGAAGGTCGAAATAATCTGTGCCGTCTTGTTGCAGACGCATGGCGGGAACGCCTTCCCGTTTGATTGGTCCAATATCCGGGCCACCTGTGGTGTCTTTCTTGATCAAAGGCAATTCCAATAAGTCCGCGAGCATTTGCATGTCCGCCCGACCCTCTGTCCAGTAATAGTGAACCTCATAAGGCGCTTCTGCACCAAAATCAGATTCCGTTGCCATGACATGGTTCGGCAAATCAGCTTTATACTTGTCGCGATAGGCAAAGCCGCCGAGCAATCCGATTTCTTCGGAGCCGTATGCCACAACGCGGATTGTGCGTTTCGGTTTAAGACCCGACTCTATTATGACCTGCGCCGCTCCGGCCGAAATACCAATGCCCGCGCCGTCATCAATTGCGCCAGTGCCCAGATCCCAGCTATCCAAGTGACCGCTGATCAAAACGATTTTTTCCGGCTCTTCTGTCCCAACAATCTCGCCAATTACGTTGCCTGTGGGCCTGTCACCTGTGTTGATTGGGGATAACGTCATTTTCACAGTGATTGTCTCACCGCGTTTGAAAATTCGTTCTATCTGATCCGCATCAGGGCCGGAAACCGCTGCGATTGGAATTTTAGCAACGTCAGGATCATAACGCATACCGCCCGTATGGGGGAACCGATGGCTGTCTGTGCCAACGGACCTAATGAGGACTGCAACGGCGCCATGTTTCGCGGCTTCTGACGCTCCGACGCGGCGTTTCATGCCCGCAGGCCCATACCCGGCCCCGTCAGGAGCTTTTTTCATACGCCCATCAATAAAGGCGATTCTACCTGTCAAATCTTCGGTGGTTTCTTGAAGGGCATCCAATTCTGAAAAATACACCACCTCAGCTTCTATGCCGGTGGCTGGAGTCGCAACAGAATAGCCAAGGGCAGTAATTTCCAAACTCTGAGGATAAGGCGAAATTATCGACGCCGTTTCTGCGCCGCGTTCCCATCCGGGAATTGTGAAAGGTTCAACCCGGACATTCTCAAGGCCGATTTCTTTGAACTTTGCAACGGCCCAATCCCGCGCACGAGCTTCGGCTTCAGTTCCCGCCATGCGTTGACCAACCTCGGTCGTCAGGCTCTCTGTAATATCATAGCCATAACTTCCCGCCAGAGCGGTCTCGATGAGCTGGGATGCCTGTTCAATCCGCTTATCCACGTCCATTTTTGGGGGTGGTGTCGTCTCAACAGTTGATTCTGACTCTGATTTTACAGTGTCGACTTTAGGTTCACATGCCGCAATCGCGAGTGCTGCGGCTATTATAACTGTGTAACGCATAGGATTTTGCCTCATTCTGCGATTCATACAAAAGGCGTAAACAGTAGCGATTGCACCATTGCAATATCCAATTATGAATGGGACCAAATACGCTCACCTTGTTCGGAGTCTTTATATGACCATTTCCAACCCCGCAAAGCTCGTCTCAGTTCTTTTGGCGTCCACCGCCATTTTGCTCGGATGCACACAAGAACAGCCGGAAACACCTAAAGGGGATTTGAGCGCGATGTCTTCTGCCTCTGATCTGAGCCGACGGATTGAGAAGCTTTCAAGTGACGAATTTGAAGGCCGCGCACCCTCAACACCGGGAGGCCAAGCCGCCTCGCAATATATTGCCGATGAGATGGCTGAAGCTGGCCTGGCTCCGGCTGGTGATAAAGGCACATTTTTTCAAACCGTGGAACTGACGGCAGCAACCGTTCTTCCAAGCTCGACACTGTCGATCCAAAATAACGGCGCTGAGGTTTTGGATGGCAGCACAACCGAAAACGCAGTTTTTTGGACGAAGCGCTTGGACGAAACGGTATCTGTCAAGGATAGCGAAATCGTCTTTGTTGGCTACGGCGTGAATGCGCCGGAATATGGCTGGAATGATTATGCCGGGCTCGACGTCAAAGGAAAAACCGTCGTGATGCTGGTCAATGATCCAGGGTTTGCAACCAAAGACGAGGCGCTCTTCAAGGGTAACGCCATGACCTATTATGGCCGTTGGACCTACAAATACGAAGAAGCCGCGCGGCAAGGCGCAGAAGCCGCCATCGTTATCCACGAGACTGAACCTGCCAGCTATGGCTGGGACGTTGTCACTGGGTCTTGGACGAGTGAGCAATATGACCTCGTGCGGCCGGATCGCGGTGCGTCTCGCACAGCCTTGGAAGGTTGGGTGACCTATCAGCAAGCTGATCAGATGTTCGCGAGCGCCGGTATGGATCTGGCTAAAATGAAATCAGATGCCGCAGTCAAAGGGTTTGAATCCGTGCCTGCTCCGGCTTTGAAATTGTCGGCGACAATCAATCAAACCGTGAAAATGACGAAATCCCGTAATGTTGCCGGCGTGATCAAAGGGAAAACCAACCCTGATGAATATGTGCTATACATGGCCCATTGGGACCATTTGGGCATGAGCGAGGATGTCGAAGGCGACGATAAAATATTTAACGGAGCCGTTGACAACGCGACGGGTACAGCCGCCATCATTGAGGTTGCCGAAACCATGGTCGAACGCGGGACGCCTGACCGCTCCGTGCTTTTTGTTGCCGTTACGGCCGAGGAGTCCGGCCTGCTGGGATCAGCATATTATGGCGAAAAGCCGCTAGTCCCTCTCGCGCAAACAGTCGGAGGCGTTAACATCGATGCTATGCGTCCCGTCGGGCAGACCAAGGACATGAAAATCATTGGATTCGGATCAAGCGAATTGGAAGATTTACTGAAACGCCAATTAGAAAAACGCAGCATGTATGTTGTGCCAGATGACAAGCCTCAAGCCGGATATTTCTATCGCTCGGACCATATTAGTCTGGCCAAGCTCGGGGTGCCGATGCTCTATGCTTCTCCGGGGAATAATCATGTCACAAACGGCCTGACCTATGGCGAGAAATTCGCCAAAGAATACAATGAGGAACGCTACCACAAACCCGGCGATGAGTATGACAACAGCTGGGACCTGTCAGGCATCGTGCAAGCCACGGATATTTTGCTGGATATGGGATACGACCTCGCCAATTCCGAAGACTGGCCAAACTGGTATGAAGGCACTGAATTCCGAGGCCTGCGAGATGACATGCGCGGCGGTAAATAAGCGCACCGCATGCAAACCGTCATCTGCATGAAATGGGGCACACGTTACGGCGCGGAGTTCGTTAACCGGCTTAATTCCGCTGTCCAACGCAACACGGCGCGGCCCACCCAGCTCGTCTGCCTGACGGATGACCCATCCGGCATAGATGAAGCCGTGCGGTGCGAGCCGATACCGGACATCAATCTGCCGGATGACCTTGTCGTGACGCCTTGGCGAAAACTCGTGTTGTGGCAGGACGGTCTGGCCGGGCTTGCAGGGGATGTCTTATTTCTGGATTTGGACCTCGTCATTACAGGTAATTTGGACGAGATGTTCGATTACGAGCCCGGACGATTTTGCGTGATTGAAAATTGGACGCAACCCGGCAAAGGCATAGGCAACACGTCCTGTTTTCGATGGCGAATTGGATCGCACACCCACATTTTCGACAAGCTCGAAACTGAGCAGGAACGCATAGTTTCTACTTACCGCATTGAGCAGGTTTATATCTCGCGCGAGGTCGACGACATGGTCTTTTGGCCGGAGCTTTGGTGCGCGAGTTTCAAACATACATTATTGCCCAGATGGCCCCTTAATTTCTTCAAGGTTCCAGACTTACCGCAAGAGACAAAAATTGTCGCTTTCACTGGCAAGCCTGATCAAGACGAAGCCCTTATCGGCAAGTGGCCCGTCAAATCGGCTTGGAAACACCTTTATAAGCATGTCCGCCCGACGCCTTGGATTGCTGAACACTGGTGAGCGTTGGAATTTCAATCCTTTCTTGGCGCGGTGCTGAGACCCTCAGGCCAAGTTTGCAAAGCTATGCCTCTGCCGCATTATTCGATGAGTTTTCAGAAGCTCAACTCTTTCTGCCCGAGCCGGATAAAGCTGTCTTAGACGTTGCAAATCGTTTCGACATTCGGATCAACACGATACCGCAAAACCTTGGAATCATGGAAAATATGGCGGCTTCTGCGGCCGCTTTGTCGACGGACTATATTCTCATGCTTGAAAATGACTGTCCGCTCATTGAGCCTGTCGCCGAAGTCCGCCGTCAGATCAAAAAATCTCTCGACCTCCTGAAACGTGACGACGTCATTATGTCCCGACTGCGAAGTGTTCGAGACCCGGGGCAGGCCTTCTCAGGACTTGCAAAATACCGAAGCCTTTTTGACGGTTCTCTGAAATCTCATATTGTCAAAACCTTTCGCCCTGACAAGCGCCGCCGCCTAACGGGTTACGCAGTATATGATGGCCCTAAATCCCTTGAAAGGCACTCAAAACACTTTGAAAATGTCGGACAAGGATTTTATCTCGTCGACGCCTCTGTCATGCCGTGGACGAACCAATCCATACTCATTCACCGTGAAACTTTTCTGAATAAAATTATCCCCCTAGCGCGATCTGTTAAGACAAAACGCCTTGCGAATAATCTTCCAAATCTCGAAATTGAGTTAAACAAAACCCCGCTCTGGCGAAACTCCGGCTGGAAAATTGCCTGCGGCCCCGGACTATTCACGCATGAACGGATCGGCGAGCGCGGCTATGTGTAAAGGGGAACCTCAGTCTATCTTTCGTCCTTTACGTGAATTTAGTAGGATTTTGCCACAGACACCCGCTAAACCTTTAACACATCGACTTATACGCCCCCGGGAGACCTCATGTCCGCTATCAAATCCGCGCTGAAATTTGCCAGCATTACAACTTTCGGAGCGATGACAGCTCTTGTTATAGGCGCTGAAGCTTTTGCAAATGATGGCGACAAGGTGAACGTGACGGCGGGCAGCGAAAATGATGCCGCAGCGAAATTCCGTCAACTGGACCATGTCCTGCCCTCCCCGAATGTCTATCGCAGCGCGTCCGGCGCGCCCGGTCCTGCCTATTGGCAGCAACGCGCTAGCCATACGATGGATATCCGATTGGATGAAGATGAGCGCCGTATTTATGCCGAGAGCGACATCGAATATACGAACAATTCCCCTGACACGTTGAACTACATTTGGCTGGCGTTGGATCAGAACCGTTTCAAAGACGGATCTCTGGAACGCCGATCCGCGACAGCATCCGCCGCCGGGTCGCGCCGAGGTGACGGCGCAGGCGGATCGGACAGCTACTCCTTCTTCGCTTTGCGTAAAGAACAAGCGTTTGAGGATCGCCAATACGGTTTCGAATTCAGCGCCATCATGAATGAAGACGGCGATACGCTGCCTTACATCATCAATGATTCCATGATGCGGATTGACTTGGAGGAGCCGCTTGAATCCGGTGATTCCATCACAATTCAAGTCGATTGGGAACATAACATCCTCGACGAAGTCGCTATTGGCGGTCGCGGCGGATATGAGTATTTCGAAGAAGACGATAATTATATATTTGGCATGGCCCAGTGGTTTCCACGCCTCGCCGCCTATACTGACTACACGGGTTGGCAGAACAAGCAGTTCTTGGGACGGGGCGAGTTTACGCTCGAATTTGGCGACTATGAAGTGAACCTGACGGTCCCGAGCGATCATATCGTTTCGGCCACGGGTGAGCTCCAAAATCCGCGCAATGTGTTGACAGCGAAACAGCGCAAACGCCTTGCCGATATCAATACGGAAGCGCCGATTTACATCGTCACACCCGAAGAAGCTGAGGAGAATGAAAAATCCAAAGCCAAAGGCGAAAAGACGTGGACGTTCAAAGCCGAAAATGTCCGTGACTTCGCTTGGTCCTCCTCGCGCAAATATATTTGGGACGCGATGAAATTCGAACAGGACGATGCGGATGTTCCGGAAGTTCTCGCCATGTCCTTCTTCCCGAAGGAAGCTGATCCGATTTGGTCGCAATATTCGACCCAAGCCGTTGTTCACACAATGGACGTTTATAATAAATTTGCTTTCAACTACCCCTACCCGACCGCGCAATCTGTGAACACTTGGGAACGCGGCGGCATGGAATATCCGATGATTACGTTTAACGGATATCGCCCATCTGAAGACGAGAAATCCGGGGAGGTCGTATATTCCCGTAACATCAAATATGGCCTGATTGGCGTTATCATCCATGAAATCGGACACATCTACTTCCCGATGGTCGTGAACAGCGACGAGCGTCGTTACACATGGATGGATGAAGGCCTCAACTCCTTCCTCGAATATATGGCCGAATATGAGTGGGAAGAAGATTTCCCGATCAGCCGCGGCACGCAGAACCCGCTGGATGTCATCCCTAGCTATATGACCAGCTCCAACCAAGTGCCGATCATGACGCAATCCGACAGCATTTTGCAGTTCGGCCCAAATGCCTATTCCAAGCCCGCAGCCTCGCTCATCGTGTTGCGCGAAACCGTTATGGGCCGTGAGTTGTTTGACTTCGCCTTCCGCGAATATGCGACGCGGTGGAAATTCAAACGCCCGACCCCGGCTGACTTTTTCCGCACGATGGAGGACGCCTCCGCCGTCGATCTCGACTGGTTCTGGCGCGGTTGGTATTACGGCACGGACCATGTCGACATGGCTGTCACAGGCGTACGCGAATATCAGATTTCGACGAAGGACCCTGAAATTGAAAAGGATATTGAGCGCGAAGAATATAAGCTGAACCGTCCGGAGAATGTCACGCAAGTCCGTAATCGTGAAGAAGGCCTGACACCGCGCCTGAAACGCTATTCCGACCTCGAAGATTTCTACAATGAAAACGACAAGTTCACGGTCACAAATGCGGACCGGAATAAGTTCAAGAAATTTTATGACGGTCTCGAAGATTGGGAGCGCAAGGCCTATGATCGGGCTATGGAAGACGGAAAATACCTGTATTTCGTTGACTTCGAAAATATTGGCGGCCTGATTTCTCCTCTGCCCGTGACGATTGAATATAAGAACGGCACGTCGGAAGACTATATGATCCCGGC
>ENA-ORXR01001212-ORXR01001212.1-marine-metagenome-genome-assembly--contig:-NODE-1212-length-28302-cov-16.691231_pt1 | contig 28302 bp, 28 predicted proteins | sample MGYA00237866_ERZ511479 | MGnify/ENA metagenome assembly ERZ511479
AACTATAACGGTCCTAAGGTAGCGAAATTCCTTGTCGGGTAAGTTCCGACCTGCACGAATGGCGTAACGACTTCCCCACTGTCTCCAGCAGAGACTCAGTGAAATTGAATTCCTCGTGAAGATGCGAGGTACCCGCGGCTAGACGGAAAGACCCCATGCACCTTTACTACAGCTTCACAGTGGCATTAGTCATGATTTGTGTAGGATAAGCGGGAGACTTTGAACCATGGTCGCTAGATCGTGGGGAGTCGTCCTTGAAATACCGCTCCTATCCTGATTGATGTCTAACCGCGGTCCGTTATCCGGATCCGGGACCCTGTGTGGTGGGTAGTTTGACTGGGGCGGTCGCCTCCCAAAGAGTAACGGAGGCGCGCGAAGGTTGGCTCAGACCGGTCGGAAATCGGTCGTTGAGTGCAATGGCATAAGCCAGCCTGACTGCGAGATTGACAAATCGAGCAGAGACGAAAGTCGGTCATAGTGATCCGGTGGTCCCGCGTGGAAGGGCCATCGCTCAACGGATAAAAGGTACGCTGGGGATAACAGGCTGATGACGCCCAAGAGTCCATATCGACGGCGTTGTTTGGCACCTCGATGTCGGCTCATCGCATCCTGGGGCTGGAGAAGGTCCCAAGGGTATGGCTGTTCGCCATTTAAAGCGGTACGTGAGCTGGGTTTAGAACGTCGTGAGACAGTTCGGTCCCTATCTACCGTGGGAGTAGGAGTTTTGAGAGGATCTGCCCTTAGTACGAGAGGACCGGGGTGGACATTCCTCTGGTGGAGCTGTTGTCACGCCAGTGGCATTGCAGCGTAGCTATGAATGGACAGGATAACCGCTGAAAGCATCTAAGCGGGAAACCCCCCTCAATACGAGAACTCCCTTGAGAGTCGTTGTAGACTACAACGTTGATAGGCTGGGTGTGGAAGCATAGTAATATGTGGAGCTTACCAGTACTAATAACTCGATTGGCTTGATTCATTTCAGATTGTTTCTTGGCCAAGGTCGCCCGTCTTCTTCGGAAGGCAAATGACCAAACAAGAAACGTTAGTGCCCATGCGCGTGGACTAAGATGTCCACTTCATGGAAGCTGTTCAGACGATATCTTTACTATTTAATGCAAACCGCTCCTGACGGGTCGGAATGCACTTTATGACTTGCATTGACCGGGTGGTTATTGCGAGAGGTCCCCACCCGATCCCATCCCGAACTCGGTCGTTAAGCCTCTCAGCGCCGATGGTACTTTGTCTTAAGGCACGGGAGAGTAGGTCACCGCCCGGTTTATCCAAGTCATAATCAATCCTCCTTATCTAAACAAAAAGCCCCGTTGGTCCGCCAACGGGGCTTTTTGCGTTTTACGTTCAGCCCAAATTCACCGGGAAATTCGGCATTTTGAAGATATAATGCGCAGCGCTGAAGAAATTTCTTTATTTTCCGCGTTTCTACCCGCAAAGTTCTCATCAAGGTTGTTGTGTTTGCGGATACGATGACATCAAACATATGGGGTTGTGTTATTTTATCTAAATTTGAAAGAATGCCGAAGCGGATCGTCAATAAATTGACCGTGGCTCGACCTAGCCTGGCGTGCGTAAGTATCATCTTGCTGACGGCCTGCGCGAGTGCTCCTGTTGCTAAATCCACCTATTTGACCGCTGCACAGAAAAATATCGTCGTTGGAAATGTTGACGGATTGACAGACCGAGGGGCTATGAAGCTCCTCATTGATGGCGAGTTGATTGGCAAAATTAATGATAATGAATATATCAGATTCGGTCTTCCGCCCGGTGAATACATCATGGAATTAAAGGGCACGACGCCCCTGTTTAGCAGCAATGATAAGGTCCGACTTCTTGTCCGAAGAGGCGAGACCCACGCCTATAATATCGGCGAAACTAGCCAAAACGCTATCGGACTCATAGGAACCGTTAGCGGCAAGCGGGAAAAAGATCATCTTCTTGCCGTGACCCCAGAAACTTATGAAGCGCAGTTGAAAACTTGTTGTGTAGACGTATCATCGCGCGCAAAATCTAAACCATAACGATTATTTACAAACCAAACATCGTCCATCACGCGATGAAAACCCCCAAGGAGGACATACGACATGACACTATTCTCTAAAACCAAACTGGCTTTATCGGCTTGCTTAATGATGACGGTCTCGGCTTGTGCCACTGCCCCTTATGTGCCCACCGTTTATGATGCGAGTGTGACAAGTGTTAAATCCATCGCGATTGCTGATGACTCTGTCCCGGATGAAATGGGTGCAAATGAACTCGCTTCAGCAGCGGGCACGGGTCAGGCGGCGGGCGGCTTAATCGGCCTTCTCGTTGTTTCCGCCATTGAAGGCGCAGAAACCTCCAGCCGCAAAGGCAAACTTAATGAAATGATGGAGCCTCTAGGATTTGATGCTGAGGCTGAATTTGAAGAGATGTTGAGAACCAAACTCCTTGAGGCAGGCTATGAGGGAAAGGGCGTTGTCACTGTCGACCGCGGCAAAAAGTCTAAACTCTCAGAGCTTCCGGAAACCGATGCTGACGCCGTGTTGAACGTCGAGATGGTCAGCTACGGCATGCAAAAAGCCGTTACCGGTGAGGAATGGCGCCCGGCGGCGGGGGTGAGAGTCCAACTCGTCAAAAACGATACCAGCGAAGTCCTAATGGAAAATATGATCTCCTATAATTCAGGAAAACTAGGCGTCCCGCAGACAGAGGGTTTTGTGACGATGGAACATGCCGCCGACTCGATCGGATTTTTGAAAATTAAAGAGATCGAACCGGAAGTTGCTCGGGATGAAACGCGTCGGATGCTAGACGAAATTTCCACCATGATTGTCTCATTATTATAGGTTAGATTATGTCTTTCTCAAAGAAAACAACATCCGCGCTGACGGCTTGCCTCATGGTGTCAGTTTTTGGGCTGGCGGCCTGCGAATCAACACCGCGTACGCTCCGTGCCGCTAATTTATCTTATGCTGCGCCTGTGGCTTGCACGCCAGCAATTCGTTTTTCAGATCCGGTTAAACGCACCACAGATGAAAAGAAGATGAAAAAGGAAATGCGTTTCCGGACCATCGAACTTAAATCTGACATGGCAGATTCAGATGTTCCCTGCCTCGAAAAGACAGCAGCAGATAACCTTCCATACCAGGTTTTCGAAATCCCAAAAGGTATTGACGGCCGCGTTGTGAGTGCCGGGTCAAAACTGGATACAACAGTAATTTTTGCGGGCGACGTCTCCACTCACGACGCAAATGGCCAGGTCGTACGGGAGTTCGACCAATCAGAATATCGCCGTTTAGGGACGATCTATGGCGTCCAGTTCTCACCGCGGGCGAATGAGACTTATGTCCTAATTAAAGTGAATCCGGACTTGATTGGTCAACGGGAGGCGACGATCGAAACGGCCACGGCAACGCAGCAAGTCTATCTTCCAAACGCCACCGGTTCTGTTAGCAGTGGATCAAATACTGTCGGAATACAGAAAATGTATGATCGCACTTACTCCTATAATGGCGAAACGGCTGTTCGGACCGTTTTCCCAAAGCCCAAAAAAAAGTAAGATGATGTGTTCGGCCGATTTACCGGCCGGACATTTCTAAATTCATGCCTGACATTGATGATGGGAATTTGCCAATTAGGACCATGATGGCGGCCTATGAAGGCCTCCCGACATCGCGAGATATGACGCGCCTTATCAAGGACAGCCGAGCTGCTGAAGCGCGCGGGTATTATGATCCAATTGAAGATGAGCGTTTGCGCGAAACCTATACGCGTTACCTCGCCGTCCGGTCTGCTCTGTGGGAGGTCATTCAGTCCTTGCCCGAGCCTGCAAAGCGGGTTCAGCGGGACCCGGATGCGGCCTCTCAAAAAGACTGGCACGGGTTTTCAATTGCCTTTTGCGCGGCGGAACTGATCGTGCGAACGGGTGAATATCTCATTGATCTCGCCCGCGACAGACCCATTATCTGGCATAAATTAGACGAGGCCGACCAGAGCTATCTACTGCCGCGCAAAAGTTTCACGCGGCTCTACCGCCAACTGACATCGGCTTTTCGGATGCACGGATTTTACAGAGCCTGCGAAGTTTATGATGCGCATCGGGAAAAAATTATATCTGCTGCGCCCGATGAAATTATCGGAATCCTCAAGGCTTTAAATTTGCCAACGGCCTCGCGCGGGGACCATTTGCGCCGCTACCGCCACTTTGTCCGGCACTCCGTAAAGAGGCGAAACATCTCGGCTTGGAAAAATATTCTATTCTCAATTTTTGAGATGATGGGATCGGATATCGCTGACCTCAAAGTGCCTTTTGTCAAACCGCCGCGGTCCTCCAAACGGGTCACGCCTAAAATCATAACGGAAATTCAAGAGCGTTTGGAACCCGGTGACGTTTTCGTCACCCGCCATGATGACGCGATGAGCAATGTCTTCCTGCCCGGATTCTGGCCGCATTCCGCGCTTTGGTTAGGCGCGGAAGACGCCGACATTTTAGAAGCAAAAAAGGACGGTGTGTTGTTGCGCCGAATTGAGGAGACTTTGCAAGTCGACGCTTTCGTGGTTATCCGTCCGAAGCTGAACGGGACCCAAATGTCGAAAGCATTGCGGCGCGGCCGCAGCCATACGGGGAAGCTCTATGACTTCGTGTTTGATTTTCGAACAACCGACCGCCTTGTTTGCACCGAAGTCATTTACCGCACTTATCACGGCATAGGTGAAATTGATTTCAATCTGACCCTTCAGGCCGGACGCCATTGCCTGTCCGCCGAGGAACTTCTCAACCAAGGGCTAGGGAAAGGATGGTTTGACGTAGTCGCAATATACGGCGTTGGCGGCAACCATCTCCTGCTAGGCGAAGACGCAAAGGATCGTCTGCGCGGCAGTTTCAAAAGCCGATTCTAGAGGACTTAAAGACAAAAATTGCCTTGGATTGGAAGGCTTTGAATGAAGCGGATCAAATCCGGTTTCAGCATGGTTTCTTCATCGAAATAGCGAGACAGATTTTTAACTAAATCATTGTGGCTCTGCTCGTCATAGATTTTCAACTCTACAGTCTTCCCCTTTTCTTTCATGCGCTTTGCCAGTCCGACTGCATTTACCGGATCAACCTGATCGTCGAGGCCGCCATTGACCAAGAGGATCGGAGGGTTCGGACTCTCTAAATTATTTATTGCGGCTGACTTTCCATTGAACCTGTCCGGAATAACTTCCACATAACGCGGGCTTTTCAGTTTAATCTCGCCCGTTGGCCCGGCCAGGCTGATAACACCTGCGACGCGTTGACAAATGTCGATATTATTCTCCCGCAAATAATCAGGCGCAAGGCCCATCATCAATACATTATATGCGCCAGCGGAATGCCCTATAAGGATAAGTGGGCGGTCAGGAAATTCATTCGCAACATAAGCCGTGGCTTGGGCAGTATCCAACAACATGTTCGGATAGATACCGTCCGGGTACAGGCGATAATTTGGGATAACAATATCATAGCCTGATTTATTAAAACCCTCGGCGAGAAATTTATACATCTCCTTGTTCCCGCTATGCCATCCACCGCCGTGAACAAAAATAAGGATAGGGGCTCTGGTGCCAGACATGTCCTTAGATATATAAATGTCCAGTTTCTGACGCGGCAGCTCCCCATAGGCGACGTCAGCCGTCTTCTTATATGTGCCCGATGGTGTGATGGTATTGAGAAACTTTACCGGCGCGAACGCGGCGAAAGCGATAAAAGCTAAAATGAGGAAGAGGGGTAAGAGCCAGAGGCTCAGTTTTTTAGCTCGTGTCATAAGCGTGTATCACGTGGAAAATCCTAAAGTTCAATTAAACTCTATTGGGACGATAGACTGTTAAAGTTGCGAGACCGCGCGCAGTAAATTGATCCGCGCTTGCTGTTCCAGCTTTTCCCGGAAATGCTTCGTCGCATAAATCGCGTCTCGTGCCAGAAAACTCTCCAAAATCGCTTTGCGTTTTTTGCGGAATATAAACCCCGGAACGCGTTTATATTCGCGCCGAATATTTAACTCAAATTCGTCATAAATGTCGGGCCGTGTGCCGAGGATGGAAAGATCGATATCCAGCATATATTGCCCGTCAGTATGCTCCGGCGTGTCGTGGCTTTTCGTGTCCAGAATATGATCGGCAATACGGGCAATAACGGGTTTCGCAGCCCCGCGTTCTTGCAACCAATCCGCGGCCCATTCGGCGCTGTCTTCCTCATTCGTGGCTGAGAAAGGCTCATAGACTGCATCATGAAACCAAAGTGCCATCTCAACCTCATCCGGCTTATCCAGCGCGCCCCGAACGCTGTCCAAATGACGCAAGCAGGCGGCAATATGGTCCAGCGTGTGATAGGCGCGGTGTTTCTGCGCGTGGGCGTCCAACAGCTCTTTATAGGTCGCGCCGTCTGCCGCAATCTCCAGCCGAACACAGAGTGTGTTCCACCGCTCCAAGGAACAGACGTTCAACGCACTCATGTTTTTATCGGTAAAAGGAAATGCCCGCTCAGCGCAGCAATGGGTTTGTCAGGGCTTTCTTGCCAAGCCCGCACTCGCACATTGGCGACTCGCGCCCCTTCTTTAAAAATATCCGCGCGGGCATATGTCTCGACGGGTTTGCCGCGCCGCACATAATCAATGTTCACACCAATGGCCTTGGAAAAGGGCAGATCGGGAGAGCGGCGGCGAAGTTCCGCCATGGCGCACACTTCCATAAACCCGCCAATGGCTCCGCCGTGAAGCGCTGGCAAAGTCGGGTTGCCGATATTGCTTTTTTGATATGGCAGGATCAGTAGCAAACCCTCTTTCGAAAACTCGGCTTTGACTCCGAGCATTTTCGCATATGGAATGGACGCGATGAGATCGTCAGTCAGCCGTTGGGTCATGTTTTTCGGTCCCCGTTTTTCGAGGTCATTTTCAAATCTTCACCGACTTTGTAAAGCGGCCCGGTCAACATGAAAGCGGCCTGCGCTGTTGCGACCGGATCTTCCGGGTCGCCGTCATGGGCGACCGCCCGTATGAAGGCGACGTGGCGCGTAGTTTTGTAACATACGGCTTCGGCAATCACAGTTTCCCCTGGCGCGGCGGAGCGTTGATAATCAATCCGCAGGGACAGCGTCGCAAGTTGGGCAAAGCCGTCAAATCCCGCAATAGCCGCCAAGCCGCAGGCTTGGTCTAAAACAGTGGTAACGGCTCCGCCCGCGATTACACGGGACCGCGGATCGCCGATAAGCGCAACATTATACGGCAAAGATAGAGTGGCGAGCCCCTTGTCCACGGCCACAAATTTCATGCCGAGTTTTTTGGCGTGAGGCGTACCCTCAACCAAAGCTGGTCCGACCTCCCAGAGCTTTTCGATAAATTCACTCATAGCGCAGCATACACGGAATTGATTAACGCGATCGGCCTGACGTCGCCTAACAAACTATTACGCTGACGGTTCATGACATAAGCCCCGTGCAAACCGCTGATGGGATCAGCGAACACGCAAGAGCCGCCCCACCCGCTATGACCGAGAGTTTGGGCGTTCGGGCCGTAAAAATAATTCGGATCATTTCGCATGATGCCTGCCGCAAAATCTATCTCAAACGGCAAGACGAGATTTTGACCTTTGACGCGGGATTTTGAAAATGCCGCTAATGTGTCCTCCGAGAGGCAAGGCGTATCGCTGATACGGCCGTCGACGCCGGCTTGCATCAGTGTCGCCAAACCCCGCGCGGTGGCATGACAATTGGATCCGGCCAGCTCGGCCTCGCGCCAAGCGGCGGCGCCCATGCCGCCGGGGGACGATCCTTTTTTCAAAAACGCCCAACGGGTCGCGTCTGTTATCTCGCCCATATCAGCGAGGGCTTTTGGCTTTTGCATCTCCGCGCAGCGCGGATGTTCTGAACTCGGCAAGCCAATCCAGACATCGGCACGGCCGGGCTGGCATAACTCTTCGCGTAAAATACGCCCTAAGCTGCGTTGCTGCTTGTCGGCTCGTTTCGCAATTTCGCCTGCGAGGAAACCATAGGTCACGGGGTGATAGCCCGATGCGCTGCCGGGCTCAAAAATCGGGGTCTGCTGTTCCAACTGGGCAATTGTCTTATCCCAGTCGAACCAGTCTTTCGGCGTCCAGTCAGGATTGGTGATGCCGGACAGTCCCGCTTGATGGCTCATGATCTGGCCGATCGTGAGGTCCTCTTTCCCGGCCTGTGCAAATTCCGGCCAAACCGTCTCAATGCGTTGGTCATAGCCAATACGGTCTTCTTCAACCAACCACGCAATGACGAGGGCGGCGGCGGCTTTGCCCGACGAAAAAACAGCGAACAACGTATCCTCCGCAACTTCCGCCTCACGTCGACGGCCTGTCCATCCGCCGCGAATGTCAATGAGCGGCTCGCCGCGATTCATAACGCAAAACTGAAACCCCAGCTCGTCATGTTCAGCGACATTAGCGTCGATTACAGCTCGCAAGCCGTCAAATTGCGCAGGCAAGTGGCCCTGTATAGGATAGGTGCTCATCTGTGCAGCTGTAAGGCAATCGCGTCATTTATAAAGGCCTGCATTCTGACGAGTGGCAATTCACCTGCGTCCAGTGCATCCGCTGCCCGCATCAGTTCAAAAACGGACGCGACTGACTTGGCGAGGGCGCCTGCGTAGGTTTCGCCCAGCAAAAGCCGGCCCAAAAATAAGGCTGCCAAACTGTCGCCCCCGCCATGCGGCACGGACTCAAACTTCGCATGGCTAACTTGCCAGCGCTCAGTCCGGCTTTGCCAGACAGCCCCAATATCATCCCCGTCCGGCGCGGATGTGATCAAGCGGTCAGGTAAAGACGAGCTGCGCGACTCTATATATCCGAGCTCCCAGACATTCGGCGTGATGAAGTCAGCCTTGGGAATCAGGCGCTCTATTATGGCGGCGGCTCTGGACTCGGGAATGTAAAGCTGACCGTGGTCGCCCATGACAGGGTCCACGGCGATGAGGGCTTCAGCATTCCGGGCCTTGACGTGATCAATAATCTCCACGCCCAAATCAATATGCGCGGGATCGCCCATATATCCGGTCAAAACAGCGTCAAATTTGATGTTTTGCGCTGCGACCCCCATCCAGACGTCGCGCAACAAGGCCGCATCTACGCTGCCGCCGCCCGGCGTCCCCCATCCCGGATGTCGTCCCATCAGGGTCGTGGGCAGAACAATGGTTTCCACGCCCAATCTTTGCAGGCAAAAGCTGGCCGCGCTCGCACCCACGCGGGAGCTGGCGACGGTCGAGCTGAGAATAAGGGCTTTGGGAATAGACGTGGTCACGGCTCTCCTTTGACGATAAGTCTGCGCGAAATCAATATATCCGCCCCAAGAGACTCAAAGACCAAGGAAAAAACATGCTCACAATCTGGCATAATCCTCGCTGCCGTAAATCCCGCGAGACTTTGGCACTAATTGAGGCCGCAGGTGTTGAGGTCACAATTCGCAAATATCTGAATGATGCGCCGAATCAGGGCGAGATCACAGCTATTCTCGCGCAACTGGGCTTTGAGGATCCGCGTTCTCTGATGCGGCGAGGTGAGGCGATATACAAAGAAATGGAGCTGAAACCCGTCTCATCCGTCCAAAAACTGGTTGACGCGATGGTCGAACACCCGATTCTCATAGAGCGTCCGGTCGTCACAAATGGGACAAAAGCCATCATTGGCCGCCCGCCAGAGGCCGTAAAAACGCTTTTTTAGGCGATTTTCATAGGGTTAGGGCAAAAAGCTGAAATCTCTTTTCAGGAAAATGCCGCGCCTAAACCCCTTGTTAAGCAAGTTCCTTCATTCCCGTGTTAACCATGTTGGGAGCACACACGTCTCCCAAGTTTGAATTCGGGGGACGATATGCGTCTGGGGACTTTAACTTTGTCGGCTACATTGTCGGCCATTCTATTGTCAGGCTGCTCATTTATTGGCGGTCAACCTTCTGGATATAAAAACCCGTTCGCCAAGCAAAAGACGGCGCATCACGGTCAATATGGTCAGTCAGCGGCAGGTCAACATTGTCAAATCTCGTCGCCGCGCATGCCTATTCCGCGCGGATGCCGTCCGGAACAAGTCACAATCGGCACGGGCGGATATGGCCAGCAGCGGGCTGCGCAGGGCGGTTTCCCACAGCAACCTAACTTTGGTCAGCCTCAATATACCGACGGCGGATATGGCAGTGCGGTCGGGCAGAAACGGGCTATGACCTATCACAAGTCCGGACCAAAAAAGAGAAAACCGAAACTTCGTGGGTCCTTATCAATAGGAGCCGATCCGAGCGTCAGCGGAGCACTCCTCGACTTTGGAATGCGCGATGATCTGACTCTGTTGGAAGACTACAATCCTCAGGAATTCAATGTAAGGCGAACGGAGGGTTCACCGGCGGATGGCCAAGTGATTGACAGAGTTTATACGGCCAATGATTCGATCGACAATGTTGACGTCAGCCTAGGCGAACATTTTGATGACTTTGGATTTGAAAGCTCTCAAACGTCTAACGTTTTGTTTGAGGATGCTTGGTCAATACCCATAAATATCAAAGGCGGCCTTGAGTATATTCTAAACGATAAAGTGACGGTATTTGCAAATGGCGGATATACATCTGCTGACGGCCAGAGTAGTACTGTCTCAACAGTCGATGCCACAATTTACAGAAATGACATAGTACAGAGTTATGATAATAATTCTGTCCCAGAAGGTCCTCCTACCGTGGCCGTCGGGTTTCTTCCGAATCAAAGAATTGCGTCATTCCAACAGAGTTTTTCAGATGTTGAACAATATGATCTGGAAGTCGGCGCACGGCACTATTTCAATCCGCTTGTAAAATCGGAAGGTTATCGCACCGTCACGCCGTTTGTTGGTGCATCGGTGGGCATTTCACACGTCAACGCGGTCGATGTGACAGCCTCGCAAACACAGGGATATTATGACCGACTGTATGAAGGGGAGACCGGGGAGCTGAAATTTGACGTCCCGACAGACACCACATCCACCCGCATATATGATTCGGCATGGCTGCCGCAAGGTCAGCTGAATGTCGGTGCAGAATGGCAAGTGACGCCAGGATTTGCACTCGCGGCAGAAACCGGGCTCAAAGTTCAGGGCGCACGCGGTTATGCTGATTTTACCAACGCAGCCGGTGAAACGGTTAGCGGCGAAAGCGGTGAAGCAAATATCTCGATCCCACTCACATTGCGGGGATCGATCAATTTTTAGGACTCGTCAGAGTTTCGGTGGCGTTAACCAAGCAAAGTCTTGGAATCGTTAAGAGTTTGTTTCCATTTTGGGAACGGTTTTTTAAGCATATCCTGTTTTAAGTTAAGAAACAGGGTTAATTAGTTCGAAAAAGAAGGAGGCCGATATGCGGCTTGCAGCTTGCGCTTTATCAGCGGTTTTATTGTCGGGTTGCTCGTGGCTCGGTTTGGGTGGCCATAGTAACGGTTATGGAACGTCAGGCGGCGCTTATGGCGCCGGGTGCGCTCCCGTTCAGACGGCCTCTTACGGTCAATTCGGCCAATATGGTCAAACAGCCTCATATGGCGGTGGATACGGGATGGACCCCGCATGTGCCGGCGGCGCTTACGGTGTCGGTCAAGGTTACGGCGCCGGCGGTCAAGGCTTCGGCCAAGCAGGCGCTGGATATGGCGCATATGGTCAAGGTGCAGGCGGCGCAGGCGGCTTTGGACCCGGCGCAGCAGGTTACGGCCAAGGCGGCTTTGGACCCGGTGCAGCAGGTTACGGCCAAGGTGGCTTTGGACCCGGTGCAGCAGGTTACGGCCAAGGCGGCTTTGGACCCGGTGCAGCAGGTTACGGCCAAGGCGGTTATGGTCAAGCGGGCTTCGGTCAAGCTGGATATGGTCAAGCCGGTTACGGAGCTGGCGGTGTTGGCGCAGGTCTGGCAGCGCAAGGCATTGGCGGCCAATATGGTCAATATGGCGCAAACACAGTTTACGGTGGCGGTACAACCACATTGGGCGCAGGCGCACCTTACGGTGGCAATGTTGTCGGGACACAGTTGAATAACGGTCAATATGTAAATGGCGCTTATGTCCAAAACGTCGTTGGCGCACCAATCTACGTGCCACAACCTTATCCACAGCCCTATGGCGTCCCGCAAATTCGCGGCGTTGGCGCAGCATTGCCCTTCGGCTTTGAGATTTTCGGCGGCACAGAAATCGGCATTGATGGCGATCTTGTATCTGCGAAAGAAGAAGGTCCGGCACTCGGCGGCGGTGGACGTGCAGGCGCATTCGACGCGATCAGCTATTCGGACGCGTTCACTGACGGTTATCATATCGGCGGCGAAGGCAGTTATGATCTTTCACGCAACACAACGTTACTGGCGTCAGCTGCCTACTCCAAAAAAGAGGGCCGCATTGTTGATACAGGGTCTTTCCAACCTGGAACATATGACCCCAATACAGGCGTATTCACCCACAATGCCGGATCAAGCTCCCCGCGCGATTTGTCGGGAAAGTTCACAGATTTGGAACAAGTCACACTTGAAGGCGGCATCCGTCGTTATGTCGGACATAATCTTGGCTTCCGCCCCTATGTCGGCGCAAGCGCAGGTTTCGCATATAATAATGACGTGACCGTGACCCAGACTTATAATGATGATGGATCAGTCTTTAATAAGCAGCAATTCATTGAGGATGGATGGCGTCCAACAGCCGCCGGTGTCCTTGGTGCAGAAATGGCTGTGGGTCATCGCGGTTCAATCGGTGTCGAAACCGGTCTGCGCTGGCGCGATAACCTGAAAGCGGTTACAGGCGGTGATGATCGTCTGTCCATTCCGGTTAAACTTCGCGGACGTCTTGCATTCTAAGACGGTCTGAAAAGAAGAATTTGAAACCCGGCTTTTCGAAGCCGGGTTTTTTTATGCGAATGCGCGGCCCGAAACTCGGTTTGGCCTTTGGTTTGCAACACCCTTCCTGAAAATGACGGATGACTATGGCAATTGTGCCAATCCTGAACATTAAGGGTGAAAACCATGCGAATTCTTCTGCTCGGCACAGCCGCTATAGCTCTCTCCGGATGCTCTTTTTTAGGCCTAGGCGGACAAAAAAACCATTCTAACTACAATGCTCAGACCGGATATTACGGTCAACAGGTCGCCCAAGCGCCCAAATCCCAGTGTAACAGCGGAAATTGCTTGTCACGCTGGAACCTTGAAGGTGGCATCGGCGCTGTCTTCCCCGCCGGAAAAAACATCATTACGGCCAGCAGGGCCAATCCAAACCCGAACACCGATTATAGCTCTGTGTCGTTTGGTGATGCGTATGAGACCGGTATTCGCGGTGAATTGGGCGGATCTTACGCTTTGGCGCCGAACACAAAAGTCACTGTGCTTGGACACTATGAGCAAATGAATGGCGACGGACAACAGGACCTCGGCACGCTAAACGGTCAAAACCTGACCGGCTCTTTGTCGACCTATAAAGAATACGGTGTAGAAGCTGGTCTTCGTCAGTATTTTGCCCCTGTAAACGGAATCGTCTTTAACAGTGTTCGTCCCTATGTCGAAGGCCGTGCGGGTGTCGCTCGCGTCGGAGATATCGGTCTCAAAAGTTCACAGCTCGACGGCGTGCCTTTCAGCGCCCGTGAAATCCCGCTTTATGAGGACTCCTGGGTCGGTACAGCTGCCGGTCTAATCGGTGTGGAAACGCCAATTGCCAAATATACGACCATCGGTTTGGAAACGGGTATCCGGTATCAAGGCGGGCTGAAAACAGACACCTCACGTCTGGGCACCGGAACGGCTTTGGGCGGTTTGAATAATAACCGCGGACGTTATTCTGTTCCTGTTACATTGCGCGGTCGTTACCGCTTCTAGACGCCCGGCCCTCTTTTTGAGGGCAATTACAGGCCAAGCGCCCGCCGACCCTGCCGCATTGCGCGGCTTGGATCGGCGGGTTTTTTATGGAGCCGATTTTATGGCGAGGTGGGCGTATCGGGCAGGGACTGGGCGAGACGTTGTTGCTCGTCAAAAATAAAGCGATCGATTTGCTTTTCCAAAATATCAAGCGGGATGCCGCCATTGGACAGCACGGCGTCATGGAATTTTCGGATATCAAAATCTTCGCCCAATGCGGCTTCGGCTTTTGCGCGAAGCTCCAGGATTTTTAACTCACCAATTTTGTAAGCTAAAGCTTGTCCGGGCCAGCTAATATATCTTTGGACTTCCGTCTTGATATTATGCGGGGCGAGGGCCGAATTATCCAAGAAACAGCTTTCCGCTTCCTCGCGTGTCCAGCCTTTCCAGTGCAGGCCTGTGTCCACGACTAATCGGCAGGCCCGCCACATTTCATATGAGAGCTGACCAAAGCGCTCATAGGGCGTCTTATAAATACCCATCTCTCCGGCCAGTTTTTCAGCATAAAGACCCCAGCCCTCGCCAAATGCGTTCGGATACAGGCTTTTACGGAATTTTGGCAAGCCTTTCAGTTCCTGACCGATTGAGATTTGCATGTGATGTCCGGGAACACCCTCATGCGCTGTCAGGGCAGGTAGATTATAGAGCGGACGGTTCGGCAAATTATACGTGTTCACGACGTAGTTGCCGGCTTGCCCGCGTTCGGGATTGCCGCTGAAATAGCGTCCGGTTGTATAGGTTTTCTCGATCTCCTTTGGCACTGGAATGACGCCGTAAGACAGGCGCGGCAGTGTCTCGAAATATTCGGGCATTTTGCCGTCAAGTTGCTTGGCGATAAAGCTCGCATGCATCAGAAGCTCTTCGCGGGTCTTCGCGTAAAATTGCGGGTCCGTGCGCAGGAAATTCAAAAATTCAGCAAAGCTGCCTTTAAAGCCGGTTTCAGTAATCACCGCGTCCATCTCGCCGCGAATGCGTTCGACTTCGGACAGGCCCAAGGCGTGAACCTCGTCAGGACTGATGTCGAGTGTTGTAAAATAGCGCGTCACGGCGCGGTAATATTCGCGCTCTGTTTCGCTTGTCCCGAGGCCGGCCGTTGCCCGCGCGGCCGTTATATATTCCTCGCGCATAAATTTCGCCAAATCCCGATAGGCGGGAATTGCGGCGCTATCCAGTGCGGCTTTGCCGAGGCCGCGCAATCGGGTTTGGTCGGTTTCCGAAAAACTTTCAGGAATGGATTTAAAGGGAGCATAGAGCGGATGCGCTTGCGCGGGCGTTTCCGCCATCTCGTCTATCATCTCTTGGATACCGGGCAAAATTTCTGCGCTGGCGGTAAAATTAGTTTGGATGCCGCGCCGCATATTCTCTTTCGCTTGCCCGAAATATCGGGGCAGGCGGGTCAGACGCGCTGCATAAGCCTCATAATCCTCCGGCGTTTTAAAATCGGTTTGGCGCACAACGAATGACAGCTCGTTGAAAAAACCGCTATCATTTGTGAACGGAACGCGGGCCGTATCAAAAGGGGCCAGGCGCTGGCGCTGTGTCAGAACAAATCCCAATAAATCATAGTTCAATCTGTCATCGGCGTTCATGGGTATGGCGGACAGCGGAGCATGACGGGTCAAAAACCCTGTCGTCATGTCATTAAAAGCGGCCTTTGCTTCCGGGGAAATATTGGGCAACTGTTTCAGCGCCTCGCGGTCGCCTTCCTGGCCCAGCCTATAAATATCTCCGCGCCGTTCCGCCGCTTCGAAATCTGAAATCAGAAGCGCGAGTGTATCTTGTTTTTCGCAAATGAGCTGGCCGTCGAGTTCAATGACGGAGCCGCCCGGGCAAGTCGCGCTCAACGTGGCTGGAGTGGGGTCCGGGCTTACTTGCGCAAAGACAGGCCCGGATAGGCCTAGTAAAAGACAGAGAAAGAGACTGGGTGAGGTGTTCCGCATTAGTCGGCCGCCTTTTCCATGGCTTTGGCCAAGGTGACATCTTTTTCCGTGACGCCGCCCGCATCATGTGTCGTCAAGGTGACATCGACGCGATTATACACATTGAACCACTCCGGATGATGGTCCATTTTATCAGCGATAATCGCAATGCGCGTCATCCAGCCAAAGGCTTGCGCAAAATCGTCAAAACGGAAGACCTTCGTGATAAAATCATCGCCGCCTGTCCATCCGTCCAAATCGTCAGCGACCTCTTTGGGATCCAGAACTGTCATAACTCACCCATTCTTTTTCTAATCCGAGCGTGGCTTCTGGCCCGTTGAGGCGGAAATGCCAAGCCCCGTTACATGTTTCTGCGTCCCGTATTACCCGAATCTTACAATTACAGTCATGCGGTTCATTCCTCAGGATTTGTTCATCCTAAATACCGCTATTGCCTCATTTGCGCCATATTTAAGGCTCTGTTTACCATAAATCGCTCTCTGGGGGAGGCTGAAATCGACGTATTATCACGAAATGACCGCAGACTTGCCGTCGCTTCGCCTAATGGCGTGGCCTATAGACATGGGGATGACGCTATTTTTACACCCCAAATTCTCACAGCTGTGCAAATTTCTGAGCTTCGCCGCGATCGCGGTTATTCTCGTCATGAGCTTGAGGCCCTCAATACCAATGGGAGGGGCCGCGCATGCGGACAAAGTTCTGCACTTTGGCGCATACGCCGTTTTATCGGGACTCGCGCGTCTGGGCTGGCCAAAACTCTGGGGCGGCTGGATATTTCTGGGCTTTGCAGCTTTTGGCATCGGAATCGAAATCGCCCAACATATAATGAGCGTGGGCCGAACAGGATCGCTCGCAGACACCGCCGCGAACCTTTTGGGCACCGCGCTGCCTCTCGCCATTTTTCACTTTTTTTGGACACGACACCAACGCTGAGACGGAGACATCTATGCGCCGCGTAACTACGACTTCCCTTATGGTTTTACTTCTTGGGGGGGCCGGCACGGCGTTCGCGGGCGGACCTTCCTCTTTCCCTTCGGCTCTGCCGCCCGTCGCCAATCCCGGCGAATGCTACGCACAGGTCAAAATTCCGGCGCAATACTCAACAGGTTCAGAGACTGTTAGAACCGCAGATGGCTTTCAGAATCTAGAAGTCACAGACGCGCAATTCCAACGCCGCACTGAAAACATCATGACGAAGGAGCCCAGCACGCGCTATGAAGTGCGTCAGCCCAGCTACCGCAGTATCAGCGAGCGCATTCTAACGCGCCCCGGACATGAGCGGCTGTCTGTTACTGCTCCGCAATTCTCGACAGTGACGGAAAACATTCAAACCGGCGCCCCGCACCTCGTATGGAAGCGCGGAAATCCCGGCGAGCTTCAACGCCAAGGTTACATTATTCATTCCACGGCAGATGGGCGTTTGCGCGCGCCGTCCGGTTCCGGTGGTTATCAAGGGGGCTCATATGCCAGCACGCAGAGCGGCGGCGATTCTTGCGGCGCGGGCTGCGAGATTTGGTGCTTGGTCGAAGAACCCGGAAGCTCGGTCACAACACAACGGCGCGCTTTAACGGCTCCGCCGCGCATCACGCGCACGCCTGTTCCGCCGGAGTTCAAGACAATCACGAAGCAAGTTGTCGCTGACCCCGGCGGTGTGCAGGAAATTCCAATTCCCGCAGAATATGCCTCCGTCGAGGTCCAAGATCTCGTGCGTCCTGCGGAAGCCTATGAAGTAACTGTGCCGCCGGTGATGGGGCAGGTTCAAACTAAGGTTCTTGTCAGCCCCGAACGCTATGAATGGCGACGGGTGTTGTGCCAGCCGGGAACCGGCTCGATCCGCTCCAGCCAGTCCTATCAGTCCGGTGCTCATCATACGCCGTCCACATCTTATGCCTCGCCTCATTCAAGCGGGTCGACATATTCCAGCGGCACGTCACGTTCAGGCGGGTCCAGCTATTCCGGCGGAACGACATCTACCGGTGAGCTGACATATTCCGACGGAACACCTTATGTGCCGGGCAGCAACTATTCCGGCGGGACAACCCATTCGAGGCATTCGGGCGGAACATCATCCGCCCCGCAGCAGTCCGGCGGAACGTGGTATGATCCCGAGACAGGATATTACGGAACGGAAGACTACCCCGCTTATGAGCGCAGAGGTCCAAATCGCGATCGACGTTAGGCGCGGAACGCCGAACCGCATGCGCGGTTCGGTTCGCCGATCTTTTTATACGTCACACCGTCGCAACCCGTAGGGTTGCCCGGTGCCCATGCCGTGGAGTTTCGGCGAGAGCCACAGTCCGCATTATTGGGTCGAATTTTCCATGAATTGCATCTGCAGTTTCAAATTCACCTTTACGGAATAGCCCCATTTTTCTTGTCTGGGCGTCCTTGTTGAAACGATAGTTTCAACTGAGGCCGCGTCAGTGTGACGTAATTTTGAGAAGTCACTATTTCTATCCTCGTTTGAACACTTGGAAGCGACAATGAAAACCTAGTTATTTCAAACATCTATAATTTTTTCAAAAACAAAATCCGCACCTCACCCATTCGGCCGCATATTAGGCTCGTTCTTTCAGACATAGGACAGGTAGGAGCTCACCTCGTTCTATTGTTGGTAACAACAAAAGAACGCTTTGCATTTCATCTTCGATGAATTGCATGGACCGGTCTGGAGGACGGTAGGGCTGAGCATCTTTGGGTGAGACCGAAGACTGTGCCGGGCCTTTTGCGGCGAGCGTTGACTGCCTGATCTTAAACCGGGGCCGTCACGACCGTTGGAAACAATGGGATTGAAGTAAGACGGTAGGAAACGTTTTGCTTTAATATGGCTTCACCTCCTCACCAGAGGCTTGGCCGTTGTGGCGTGCATGACCGGAAGGTTTGACATGCAGGACTCGGTGCATTTTTCTTACAGAAAATTGCACGAACCGTTGCATTATAAACTACTGCCGCGTGGCGTCAGCCGCGTAAAACAAAACTAAGACTACCCCTTCGGTATTCCATCGCGGTTGCCGTCACGCGGACAGTCCTAATTATAAAACTCCGGCAGTCCCCGCGATAGGCTGAAAATGAACCCGATTGGCCGGAATTTTGCTAGGAATCGCGTTCGATATATCCGTCAACAATCCGGCCCAATACCGTCATTGGAACCGCGCCGCCCAAGACAATCGCGTCGTTAAAACGGCGGAAATCATATTTTTCACCCAGCTCAAATTTCGCTTTCAGCCGCAGACGGTTGATCTCCGTCAGCCCGACCATATAGCCGCACGCCTGACCCGGCCAAGCGCAATAGCGGTCAATCTCGCCGCGCACCGCATCCGGATTGGACCCGTTATTCTTGACGAACCAGTCATTAGCCTGCTGCCGCGTCCAGCGCATAGAATGCAGACCCGTATCCACCACCAGGCGGCAAGCGCGGAAACCGAGCGATTGCAAATATCCCAAACGGCCTGCAGCGTCTTCTTCATAAACGCCCAGCTCTGCCGCGATTTGTTGCGCGTAAAGCGCCCAGCCTTCAGAATAGGCATTAAACGCCAGCATGGATCGGATGAGGGATTGCTTGAACGTATATTCGCCCTGCCAGACATGGCCCGGGATCGCTTCGTGATAGGTCAAATCGGCGAGGTCGAATTTCGTGTGCAGATCTGTGCTCCGCAAATTGATCCAGAAATGTCCGGGTTTGGTCCCGTCGACCGAGCCCGCGCCGCCATAGGCTCCGGGCGCACCGGCCTCGACGGACGGGTCAATGCGAGTGACTTCCAAAAATCCCGGAACGAGGGTTTCAAACGCATCGGGCATACGTGTGCGAATGTCGGCCACGACCTCTTCGATGAAGCTCATAATCTCCGCGCGGCCTTTATCGCCCGGCGCGAATTGATAGCGCGGATCTTCGGCAAGTTTCGCCATACGCTGTCCGACGCCGCCCTCCGTGTAGCCAAGGTCCTTGAGGATTGGGTCCATTTCGGCACGGAGCGAGGCGAGCTCGTCCAAGCCCATTTGGTGAACCTCATCGGGGCTCATATTAGTGGTTGTCGCCGCGCCCAGCGCCCAATCATAATAGGCTTCGCCATCAGGCCGCGCCCAAACGCCGGCTTCCGGTTTGGCTCTCGGCGCGAGCGCTTCCAGCACCGCAATCTGGCGGTCCATGGCGGGCCCGATTTGCTCGATCGCAATGCCCACCGCATCGGCATCAAATGACCCGTACTCAGCGCCGCGCGAGGTAAGAGATTTGACGAGGCTCCAGTCTTTCGGGTCTTGCGCGCGGGCCGTTTTGAGTTGCCCGATTGTTTTTGCCATGAGGAAATCCGGCAGTATCATCCCGTGCTCACCGTCGCGGCGGATGCGGGCCGTTTCACCGTCGAGCTGCCCAGCATAGGCGCTCATGCGCGAGAGATAATCTTCCGCGGCCTCCGCGGAATCGAGGCTGTGCGAGGCATCCAGAAAGCTTGGAATTTCGATAAAGGCGCCTGTGTTCTGTGCCGCAACATAGGGGCTATTTCGGTAGGAGAGATTGGAGTTCAGCAAAGCCATATCGCCATAAGGGAAATCAAACCCGTCGGCGCTGCGCTCAAATGTTGCCGCCACAACATCAACATCCAGTGCCAGCTCTGGCGAGATTTTATTTGTATTGATCGCATCCAATGTCTTGGAAATCTCGCGGGTCTGCTGCGCGATCGCCGCCTGTCCTTCGGGCGAACGGTCCGACAGTTTTGCGCGCAAACCGGCATATTCGCCCTTATCTATCCCCATTGAGCTGGCCGTTTCGGGATAGGCATTTAACATGAAATCCTTCGCACTATCCAAGACGGATTGCGCGGCTGCATTTGCGTCGCTCGCGCGGCTTGGCGCTGTGGACGTTACGCCCGGCTCCTTGCATCCAATGAGGCCTAGCGCGCCCAGCGCAGATGCGGATTGTAAAAGCGTGCGGCGATTTAGGTGCGTTGATATCATGGTCCCGGGCCTCCTTATATGAGGCGACCCTGCAATGAATTAGCCCTCAGCGCAAATCGCGCCCATGAAAAAACCCGCCCTGTGCAATTCGCTTTTCGCAAAATGCACAGGGCGGGTTTTAAATCTTTTGGGTTTTCGAAAAACCTAAGCAGAAGCTTCTGCAGTTGAACGACGCAAGGTCATGTTGACCAGACGTTGCCAGTTACCCAGGCTCACGAGATGCGCATAAGCGACGGCTAGGTAGCCGTTCTTTGAGAGCTCGGCAATCTTGGCATCGGGCAGAGCTTTTAGCTTGTCCTCGGACACGGCGAAATAATCCGCGATTTTCTGACGCGGCGCGGGTGTTCCGTCTGGATTATTGCCTTGGAAATTCATTTCCTTTGGTTCGAATAAATCGAGCGCTTTAAACTCATCAACCATTTTTTGAGTGGCCTGACGATCCCGCTCAAAGCTCTGGAGGAATTGGAACGCCTCTTTTGTGAACTGCGATGTGTCGTCTTTATCAAAGAACATTTGCTCCGGTTTCTTGTTTGTGACGCATTCGGCTTTCTCATCGACACAGACGACGAAACGGTCATTGGCGTTGTCGCCCGCGAGGACGAAAGGATAGCGGCGCGCAAAAGCCGGCATGTAGAAATCGACTTCAAATTGGCCGTCTTTGACGAAGAGGTTTTCGCCTGAGCGAATGCCCATAACGGCAAGCGGTGAGCGTTCTTCGCCCGCAAAAATAATTGGCATAGAGGCTGACGCTGCGCCAAATTCCGGTGCCGTTAATGGCAGAAAATGCTGGTCGGCCATGAACTGAAAAGGCTTATCTACCTGCTTCACGCCGAATTTCGCATGGGCGTCCTTGGTTAAGGGGACAGGTTTTTCGTAAAACATTACATTTCCGGAGACAGCTGGTGCGTCGTTCTCTGGTTTCTTGGCCATGATATTCCCCAATTTTCGCGGGGCCCTTGCCCGCACGTTGAAAACTAAGCCGCGCCCATAGCGGACGGAGCCGTCTTCATCAATACCGTATTGCTGTTGCGCCCGCGCATTCCGTTCACCTATAGAGGGGGCCATGAGCACCGCACATCATCATAATCATGACCAACTCACCACGCCGCAGCGGGTCGAGCAAGCGCGCGCGATTGTGGAGGGCGCGAATGAGCGCTTTACGCCGCTTCGTGCGCATGTGCTTGAATTGATTATAGATGACGGGAAGGCGGTCAAAGCCTATGATCTGTTGGACCGTCTCCGGCCCGATGTTGGCAGCCCAAAACCGCCTACGGTTTACCGTGCGCTGGAGTTTCTCTCGCGCCACGGCCTTATTCACCGCGTCGAGGCGCTGAACGCTTTTATCGCCTGCGACCATAACCATCTACACGATCATGCCCATGATCACGGCGACGGCTCGCACCGTCACTTGGCCGAGTTTTTCGTTTGTGAAAAATGCCGCGGCGTAGAAGAGCGCCACGCCCATGATCACGTTGACTGTAAACCTGAAGGCTTTGCCATCACCCGCTCCGTTGTTGAACATTACGGCATTTGCGCCAATTGCGCGGCATAGGTTTTGAGTAATGACCTTCTGGCTGATTTCACGCTGACATGGGCAGGCGAGTGCTCGGCGTGGGAATGTGACGAGTTGGGGCATATGAATATGCGTCACTACGTCCATAAAACGGACGAGGCGCGGCGCGGATTGATTATTCGGCTTGGCTTACCGCGCGCCTTTCATTCGGGCGTTTCCAGCACGGTTCGCTGCCGCGATTTGCACATCAAATATCAAGGCGAAGCGCGCCCCGGAAATCCATTGCGTATCGACTCAGCGATTGTGGAATTGGGCGAGTCCACGGCGCGGCTTTGCCACATTATGACGCATCGCGACGGGCGCATTGCGGCGACGATTGTTGAAACGGTCGAGCATGTTTACCTGCCGGAAGACAAAGTCTTCCCGTGGCCCAAACGTGTGCGGGAGATAGCGCCGCAGTTCAGCGCCGAATTACCAGCGCCAGCAAAGGCTAGAAATATTGACGGTTCAGCCGCTTTCAAAGGCATGAGCCTTTCGGAGTTGGAGACAGTCGGCGCGGCCGTCATCGGGACGGGCGTGTTCGGCGCATCCGAACTGGATATTACCAACCGCGTGACAATGGGGAGCCTGTTCGGCCGGACGACATCGACTATCGCGTGGTTCCGCGAAGGCTGGCCCGAATTTGAAGACCCGTCCTATCAGGCCGGTGGTATGAGCGCAGCTTTACTCGAAATGCGCGCCGTTATTCACCGCTATCCCGGGCGCGGCGATGCATATTCTTACCTTCCGGCTCTGACGAGCGCCAATCCCTATACGCGGCAATTCGTTCATAATATTGTCGACCCCGTGAGCGGAAACAGTTGGTGTTCTATGCAGGCTAGTGGCTGCAAATTTGATTTAAATACGCGCAAGCTGGTCAAGGCAACAGAGGCGGATTTGGCCCTTTTGAAAAAGGGCCAGCTAGACGGCGTCAGCGCTTAGGCGGCAGTCAAGATATGTTTCAGGGTCTGCATAGCAAATTCGGTTTGAATAAACGGAAAGAGGTGGCCGAGCTGATTATCAAAGCTCACATCAATATTGGGTTGCGCATTTTGCACAGCTTGGCGTGTGCCTTTGGTTGAGACGGGGGGTCTGCCGCCTGCATAAATTATTTTTGAATTATCAGGTAGATCACGGGCGGCTTTAAAGAGATTATGCCATTGGGCCGTAAAAATGGCTTGCTCCCAGTTGGGCGCGCAGGCGAGCTCCCATGTGCCGTCACCTCGTTCGACAAGGCCGCCAGCGATGTAATCCCGCAAGACATCATCCGCCATACCCTTAAAAGCGCCGCGCCCTTGCCAGCGTGCAAAGGCGGCCTCGGGGCTTTCAAATTCTGATTTGCGCCGTCCGGCATTGCGCGCAATCGGGACACGCTTTTTCATATAAGCCCTTCCGCCAGGAAGAGCGGATGTCAGGCGGAACAGGAACGGGACGGAGACGGGGTCAAATCCTGCGTAACCGGAAATGCGGCCTTTAATGAAAGGCGCAGCCAAAATACCCGACACCGCCCCAAAACTATGTCCGGCCAGCACGACGGGACCGTCGGCTAAATCCTGTAAATGCCGCTCGAAAAACTCAACGCAATCATCGCGGAAAATATGCCAATTGGGCATATTCATCGGCTGCGGCATGTCTCGGCTTTGACCGTGCCCGCGCATATCAAAGGCCACACTGTGCACGCCCAGCGGCTCCAAAACAGACCGATAGGACTGCGCATTAAATCCATTCGCGTGAAGGAAAACAAGCCGCACAGGCTCGGATATGTTTCCAACATGTAGCGCGGATATTGAGCCGTCGCGAAGTGGATAGGTGCGGTGTTCCATAGGGTGGCTCTATCCCATCATGCGAGTGCCGCGAAGTCTTGATATTCGCTTACCAGCTCTGCAATATTGCGAACGGTTACACGTTTGCCCATGTCCGCGCCCGCATCGACAAAATTACGATTCCCAATTTTCCTCATGTCGTAACTGGGGTATGTCCATGCTGGGTGATATCGACGCTTTGCACCCGGCGCGCAACTATCTCTCCCCGCAGAATTTTCCGACCCCACATCATTTGCTCATGGTTCCCACGATTGTCGCCGACGACGACGTCACGACCGTCTTCATTGCGGGGAATGCAAATGTGGTAGGGCATGAGTATCGATATGGGTTTTCATAGATATGTAACGAGGTCAGTAGAATTGACGTGGCCACGCTCACGGCCCAAATATGAGAAATGAAAAAGCTTACTCTTATCTTTGCGCTCCTACTGTCAGCTTGCGCACCTTCTGACAATCTAGCGACTTTGGAACCGTCGGATAAGCGCAATGCAGGGGAGATTATGCAGTCCGCTCATATGGCGGCAGGCGGGGAAAGCTGGACCCGTCCAATCAGCCTGTCCATGGACGGATATGCTGTATTTTACAGGGACGGGGCCGCAAGCAAACATGAGCGCCACTCCATGTGGCGGGTTTATGACGCAGGGAAGCAAGAGGCGCACCGCGTGGACGGAAAGGTCCGCATTCAATCGATTAAAGACGGCGTCGCTGTCTTTGATTTGGCCTATGACGGGCAAACGACGTCGACGCCAGCGGGAGCACAGCCCAAATCAGAAGCTGATAAAAGGTGGGCGTCAAATTTTGGATTTGGCGTGATCCGCCATGCCTTGGATGAAGACTATAAGCTCAAGCGGTTGGCCGATGATCTGGTGGACGGGCAAGCCGCGTACGTGTTGCGGATCACCGACCCGGCGGGCGGCGATACAGTCTTTGCCATTCGAATATCGGACGCCGCCATTGTCCGTGTCGGGTTCGACACGGAGCGCGGCTGGCACGAGCGTATCTATTCCAATTTTTTCTCAAATCCCGGCGAAGCCTGGCAACAACCGGGCCGCGTGCGGCTCTATTATAACGGCGTCAAAGCCAATGAGGTTATCTGGACATCCTACGCGGTCAATCAGGATTTGCCCGACTGTTTGTTCGTTCTGCCACAAGCCGACGGCTGCGAAGCGCCTTAAGTTTCCTGACGAGATAAATATTGCGGCGGAACGCGGTCTGTTAGCCAGACCGCATTCTCAGAAATATAAAATCGTGGCCGTCCTTCAACATTGAAGCTGTGTCCAAGGTTAAGATAACAGGCTTGCCGTGGCGGCTTCCGACCTTTGTTGCTGTCTCCACATCGGCAGAGAGGTGAACATGTTGGCGGTTCATCTTTTTTAGGCCTTGCGTTAAAACAGCCTTTAGGATTCGCGTCGCTGTCCCGTGATATAATATTTCGGGTGGCGGAGCCGGTTCCAATTCTAAATCGATAGAAATGGAATGGCCCTGATTGGCGCGGATGCGACTTCCGTCCTCGGAGAGGATGAAACGCTGTTTGTCATTACTCATAACGGCGTTGATAATTTTGCTGCGGGACAGGCCCTTTGGTGATTTTGAAATGAGGTCATCAACATTCGCCCAACCCTGCGGGTCGAGGGTGAGGCCGATGGCCTCCGGCTTGTGTCTGAGAATGTAGGAAAGGTGCTTTGAAATAGCTTTCGTTTTATTTTGATTCATAGGCGGGCCTTTTGGCGAAAGCCCGCCGGAAGCACAAGACTAGAGCGCGTGAACCTTCTGCGGGTCCAGATCATCCTCGATGGCTTGATCGAGAATTTTGAACAGCGCTTTTCGGCTGCGGACTTTCGTTTCGCGGAACGCTTTCGGATTGGCTTGGCCAAACATCTGGCCTGCCATAGGGATCGCCATCGGCCATTGTTCATCGGGCACGACGCGGTCAAAGAAACCCGCATGCATCGCGCCTTTAGGATCAAAGATCTCGCCGTTAATTACGCAGCGATTAAAGTGACTTTTATTGAGCGTCTCGCGGGCGAGTTCTATCCCGAAATTATGCATGGTCATGCCGATGAGAGTCTCGTTCAAACCGATCTTAAAGCTGCCCGCTTTGATCATCGAATAGTCACAAGCCAGCGCGAGGAAAGCCCCCATCGCAATGGTATGGCCCGTGGCCGCCATAATGACGGGGCGCGGATGCGCCATGATGCGGCGCGCGAATTTCGAGCCTTTCGACGTTAGTTCCAAAGCGTCCTGCGGACCGCTGCCCATTTCCTTGAGATCAAAACCGCCGGACATCATACCCTCGCGGCCAGTGATGATAACGATAGCATCGTTTTTCTCCGCCATGTCTAAAGCTGCGTTTAATTCCGCCCAAGTCTGCGCGCCGAGCGCATTGGCTTTGCCGTCATCCAGTGCGAGAATGGCGACGCCGTCATTGAATGTGTAGGTGAGTTTTTCCATTATCATTTCCTAATACTCTTATTTTTGTATTTTGGCGATCTCATCGGCGAGATCGTCATTTCCACGGTTGCGTAAATTTTCAATAATTCTGGCTTGCGTCTCGGCGCTTTTGTTTTGGCTAAGCTTACGGATCCCCCGCACGGTGTCCATGCGCATTTCAAAATAGAGGATATGCGGGAAGAGGCGTGAGGCGTAAGCCGCCGCGTCTTCCATCGCCCATCCATCTCCATTCTCTGGCGCTGGCTCATAACGTTCAATCAAATCCTGCATCCGGTCCACGCTCTCTTCGGGTGACATCGCGCGGGTTGTGCCGTGAACATGCACGGCGGTGTAATCCCATGTGGGAACGGAGCTTTCCGGTTTGTCGTAAAGGCTCGCAGAAATATAATCATGCGGCCCGTGAAAAGCGGCGAGGAAAATCATGCTCGTCCCGATAAAACCCGCCATCGGATTACTCGCCGCGATATGCCCGTAAAGAAACTCGCCGTCACGCTCCATGGGCAAATGCGTCGCTAGCGGCCCATCGACATTGGATGAGGTTAGAAGCGGGAAGCCATAGGTGTCGATTATCCGGTTTGTGTACTGCGGATTGTCGTCGATGTAATGTGGAGGTGGGTAGATCATAACGTTCGTAAAAAAATGTCACACCGACGCGGGCAAAGCCCGCCCGGTGCCCATTCCGTATAGGCGGCTAGAAATTGCGAAGTGGATGGGTGTCGCATAGTTCAGGGAATAGGCATCGGGTGACGCTGCGCGCCACGTCGGTGTGACATTGATTTAATTACAAACTCCGCGCGATGACCATTTTCATGATCTCGTTTGTCCCGCCATAGATCTTCTGCACGCGGCTGTCGCGATACATACGGCCAATGCGATATTCATTCATGAACCCGTAGCCGCCGTGAAGCTGCAGGCAGCGGTCAATGACTTCGCATTCCTTATCTGTCACCCAATATTTCGCCATGGACGCCGTGACCGTGTCCAACTCGCCGCGCAGATGTTTATCGACGCAGTCATAGGTGAAGGTCTTAGCGATATGGACAATCGTCTTACATTCCGCGAGTTCAAATTGCGTGTTTTGGAACCCTATAATCGGTTTGCCAAAGGCTTTGCGCTCTTTGACATATTCGATGGTTGTCTCTAGCGCAGCTTCCATTTGCGCCACACCTTGCACAGCAATGTTGAGGCGCTCTTGCGGCAGTTCTTGCATAAGTTGGATAAAGCCTTGACCTGTATCCGTCCCGAGCAGGGCGTCAGCCGGAACTTTCATGTCATCAAAAAACAGCTCGGCGGTGTCCTGTGCATCCATCCCGACCTTGTCGAGAATACGCCCGCGGCGGAAACCTTCCAAATCATCTGTCTCCACAACAAAGAGAGATTTCGCAAATTTCCCTTCGCCGCCCGTATCTGCCACAACGACAATCAGGTTCGCCGTTCCGCCATTTGTAATGAAAGTTTTGGAGCCATTTATAACCCAACCATTGCCGTCTTTTTTGGCATTGGTTTTAACGTTCTGAAGGTCTGATCCTGTGCCCGGCTCGGACATGGCAATCGCACCGACAAGCTCGCCGCTCGCCATTTTTGGGAGCCATTTTTGCTTCTGCTCTTCCGTGCCATAATGCAGTATATATGGCGCGACGATGGCATTGTGGAGCGAGAGACCAAAGCCGTCGACATTGGCTTTGACAAGCTCTTCCATGATGATCATTTCATGGCGATAATCTCCGCC
>ENA-ORXR01001213-ORXR01001213.1-marine-metagenome-genome-assembly--contig:-NODE-1213-length-28291-cov-11.942972_pt1 | contig 28291 bp, 26 predicted proteins | sample MGYA00237866_ERZ511479 | MGnify/ENA metagenome assembly ERZ511479
CGAGGATGAATCAGCTCTCGATAGGCCACCCAAGCTTTCGGGACGTTACGCCCAAAGCTCCAATGACAAGCGCCGCTTCTTTCCAGCCAAGCCAACGTGCACATGGCCGCCCGTTGAAAGAAGACACCTTAAACATGACACAGCCTTCCAAAGCGCGGACGCATCTTTTTTTAGCGTTGTTTTTATTGGAGAAATTGGGGTTTGAGTGTGGGAAAGAAATTTCTAGAACGTCAAATTTCCGGTCCAAAGCAACTTTTTAGTAGGCGCTGAGCATCTTATTGGGAGCAAATTTCAGCAGGAATCTCCAACATTACCAGCGGCCGTTTTGGAGCGAGTTTTGGACGCTGGGTTTTGTATCGCAGGCGTTATTTTAGACACTTCAAAATAAAGAGAATATTTTATTGACTACATCGTGTAGGCGATATAAGAACTACAAACTGTAATCTATACATTTTGCGCCAAAGTGAAGTCAAACCCTATGAAACAAATTTCCAAATCCGAACAAGTTGTCATGGAAATTCTATGGAGTCGCGCACCCTTGGGGGCCGCTGAAATTGCGGAAGCTGTCACCTCAGAAACATGGAGCATTAAAACGCTTAAAACGCTGCTCTCCCGTCTCGTGCAAAAGGAAATTTTGAGCACGCAGCCGGACGGACGACGGTATTTATATACACCTTTGGTCAGCAAGGAGGCTTACGGCGCGCAAGTACTAGATGGGATCTCGCAGAGTTTTTACGGCGGCCGCACGGCGCCTTTATTTCTACATCTGACAAAATCAAAAGACCTCAGCAATGCTGACATTGATGAACTCTCTGCCATTCTTCAGCAGCTCAAAGTTGAGAATAATAAATCATCATGATGGTCGATATCTTCAACTGGGCTCTAGAGCTGGGCGTCGCGACAACGGGACTAATCGGACTGGTTTTGCTGTTGCGGCGCCCTATGGCCCGCTTCTGGGGGTCCCAAGCCGTTTATTTGCTTTGGGCTCTGCCCCTTTTACGACTCTTCATGCCGGAGTTTAAATTACCTGTGAAAACCACTGTGACTGTGCCTTGGCTCGAGGAATTTTACTGGCTTGATAATTTTGGAGGCGGCCCGTCGGTTGCCAGCGAATCTACCGCGCCCGCCGCCGCGTCGCCTGTTGTTGAAACGGGGATAGCGCTGCCGGAGTGGCCTGTTATTCTCGTCAGTATTTGGATGATTATCGGGATGGGCTGGATCGCCTTGCAGCTTTACCGCCACATTAAATATTGGCATCTGCTCAATAATGTCTCTTCCTCCATGAGTGATGATTTGGCGACCCTGTCGCACCGCGCCGCCGAGATTATCGGATTGCGAAAATTACCCCGCGTGAAAATTGCACCCAAAACCATCGGCCCTGTTGTGAGCGGCATATTTAGACCGCTCATAATTCTGCCGCTGGATTTTGAAACAACCTATTCCGAAGACGAGCAGCTCTATGCGCTCTGTCATGAGATGGCGCATGTTCGGCGTTATGATTTACCCGCAGCTTTTGCGCTTATGATCTTTCGCGCGGTGCATTGGTATAATCCTATCGTGCATTATGCTGCGCGCCGTTTCAGCCTTGATCAAGAAGCCGCTTGCGATGCGTTTTTGCTCTCCCGGTTTCAAGGCAATGATAAGTTTGGCTATGCGCAAACACTACTCAAAGCAGAGCGCATAGATGCAAAGCAAGACACGGCCGAAAGACAAAAACCACAAACCCTTAGCCTCGCACTCGCGCAGGAGACGCTCTGATGAAAATTGATTTGAATATGTCCGACCCACTGACCTTGGGCCTCACTCTGGGGATAGGTCATTCTGTAACACAGCGCATACGGAGGTTAACCATGCGACAGACAAATAGATACATGCAGGGCGGAACGGTGATGATCATCGCCGCAGGGCTGGGACTCAGTAGTACGGCTTTCTCAAAAGATCACAGCGAGCCGATTATAGACGCGGTTCAAACGGTTTTGGAAAAGACGGAACGACCGACTTCACCAGAGCTTGTGGTTGCGCCGAAGCAACTGCCAGAGACTGAAATACAAGCTGCACCTATTGCGCTGAAGAAATTTGCCAAAGCGCCAAAGCCTAAAGTTGAAACTCAAAAACCGCGAAATACGTCCTCATATTACGCATCTAAAGATGACCCAAAGGTTATTGCGAGTCTTTTTCTCGCACCGAAAACTCTAGATGCCGCAATTGAAAAAGAGATGAATAGACGCCGCTTTGCGGTTGCTGCGGGTGAATTGCCTGTGACAACAATTTCCGAATGGCCAGGAATGCGTTCAAACCATGTGTCTGTTAGCTTAACAACAGATGGCGTGTATGACGCCAAAATCTATAACGTAGACGGCGTTGGACTACCTCTTGAAACGCAAAATGAAAAGCTAGCAAGCCTGAAACTCACGATGGATAATTGCATCGCTCACGGGCAATCTATGACAGGCGCAAATTATTATGAATATACGGATCCAAAAACTAGCCTTGTGTATAATGCGACCTGTACTCCCAAACCTAATCCTACGCGTAATATTGACCTTTCCGTTGATGAAGAAATTGCTCTTTTAATGGCAGATACAGATGTCGATATCAAAACCCGTAAAGCCCGTGCGCGGGGTATGAAAGCTGGGTCGCTTATTCGAGAGTATAAAACCAAATTTCCAAACCCAACACGAGAACAAGACTATGAGAAATGTTTATCTAGTATGAGCTTGTTGAACGAAGATTATCGCTATCACAACTCACGCAAGCAGACTGAAGCTGAGATTGTCAAGGTTTGCGATGATATTGATGTCAGAGACTTTGGCCCAAAATCTGAATAAAAATTCAAAAAAAGCACCGATAGAGCCAAGTTCACGCTTGGCTCTTTTTACGTTCGACTACCGGCCGAAATGGCAAGAATATAAGTCTGAAATCCTTGGTCATTTTTACTCCTATCATTTTCTATCGCCATTAGTGCAGTCGTTGGTAAGACAAGACTATGACCACAATGTGCACATATCTTGGAAATAAATACTAGTTTGCAAACAAGCTTCAGAAGCTGTCATTAAGGGAGCCCACCTTCTGATTGCTAAAACATTACCAGCGGCGGTTTTTGGGTGCGGTTTCAATCGGTCGTCATGGCCGTATATCTCGCCTAACTCACGCTCCACCCCAAAGTTTCGCCCGCATGAAACGGAATGATATCTGTTTCTGAAAGCGTGTAGCGCTCGGGCACTTGGTGGTCTTTTTTCGTCAGGGTCATCGTGCCTTCGTTCAGCGGTAGGCCGTAGAATTTTGGGCCGTTGACGCTGGCGAATTTTTCGAGCTTATCCAGTGCGCCTTCTTCTTCGAATGTCAGGGCGTAGCTTTCCATCGCATAGGGCGCGTTGAAGACGCCGGCGCAGCCGCAGGCGCTTTCTTTTGCGCCGACGGCATGGGGCGCGGTGTCCGTGCCGAGGAAGAATTTATGCGAGCCTGATGTGGCGGCTTTGCGCAGGGCGAGGCGGTGCTTTTCCCGCTTGGCAATCGGCAGGCAGTAATAGTGCGGGCGAATGCCGCCGTCGAAAATGGCGTTGCGATTATAATGTAAATGATGCGGCGTGATGGTGGCGGCGACATTATCGCTGGCCGCTGTCACGAACTCGGCAGCCTCTTCTGTGGTGATATGTTCGAACACGACCTTCAGGCCCGGGTGTTCTTTGATGAGGCCGACCATGACCTCGTCAATGAAGACGGCTTCGCGGTCGAAGATGTCGACGTCTTTATGGGTGACCTCGCCGTGGACGAGGAGCGGCATGCCGACATCTTCCATCACGTCCAGAACGTCGTGGATACGTTTTACGTCGGACACGCCGTGCGCGGAATTTGTCGTGGCATTTGCGGGGTAAAGCTTGGCGGCGGTGAAGACGCCTTCCTGCTTGCCGCGTCGCATTTCGTCGGGATCAAAGTCATCGGTGAGATAGGCGGTCATAAGCGGCGTGAAATCCAGCGCGGGGTCTACGGCGGCGAGGATACGGTCGCGATAGGCCTTTCCGGCGGCAACGGTCGTTACCGGCGGCTTTAGGTTGGGCATGATGATCGCCCGGGCAAATTGCCGGGCCGTGTGGTTGACGACATCGGTGAGCATCGCCCCGTCGCGTAAGTGAACATGCCAGTCATCAGGGCGGCGGATGGTAAGTGTATCTGTCATGCCGCAGGGTTAGCGGAGCCAAAAGCAGCGGTCTAGTCCGGGATGCGTGTCCGGATGAAAGGCTTCGGGATTAATCTCCGATGTCTCAATCCTGAATATTTTAATCCCAAACGCTTTAATCCCAGTCGCGTCGGCGGAGCTGCATAATTTGCGCGCCGTCCGCGTCATAAAGTTTGAGCTGCAAATGCGTCGCCTCGGCGCGGCGCGTCTCTTGCAGGTTTCGTAAAAACTTGGTCTCGGCGTCCATCACATCGGCGCAATATTTCTTAGTGCTGGCCAATGCGCCGATCTTCAGGGTTTCGCCGTCTTGAGTATATGATCCGAAAAATTGGTTGCAGCCCCCATACCCCATGATCTCGCCGTCCGATTTAAACGCGACAAATTGTTCGAAGGTCGCCGTTTCAACAGGGCCCCATTCGCTGCCCTCCAAGGCGGCAAGCGGGCGGGTTTTACGAACCTCGCTCGCGACTTTGGCGCAGCCTGCCAAAACGAGGGCGCCGACGGCGAGAGGAAGGATGAGGGGTAAAGCCATTTTCAAATCCGCCTCTCTCAATTTTCTCTATAGGGGTCGCCGAGCATCGACGATATGTGGCGTCCGTTTTCGGCTAAGGCCGCGACATCCACAGAGACTTGTTTTGAACATTGGGTGTGGCGGGCTTTTTCCTGATAATATCCGGCATTAAACGCCCTGACGAGCTGCTTGTGGCGATCTGCATTCCCGTTAGATTCGACCTCCATCATGCGCTCGCCGTAATCGCGCCACTTCTGGTCATTGAGGCCAAAACACAGCGTGCGCAGATAATGAATTTGTCCCAAGTTTTTCGAGAGCGCTTCGACCAAGCTGGTCATGGTCACCATGTCTTGCTCGACGCGCAGTTCAGCTTCCTCGCGGGCTTTGAGGGCCAGCGCGCGTCTCTCCTTATCCGTCAGGGGTTTCTCGACCTCTACAGCTTCGGGGAGGGCAGCTTCGGGCCTGGCTTCCGCATCCTGCGCCGCGGCAGGCATCGCGAGCAACAGCCCGGCAAGTAACGGCGAAAGAAGTGTAAATATAGCCCGGCGCGACATCATGATTCTGTTTTAAGCCTCGGTGCCGGAAAACAAAGCCATTTTCGCATGACCCTCTTTTATGACGCGCACGGTTTCCGGCCACATGCCCAAGGCATCAATCTCCGCCATCGGAACGAAACGCGCTTGATCTGCGTCATCTCCGGCGGTGGGCTCTCCCGAAACCCAGCGCGCGAGATAGTCATGCAGGCGATAGTGATAGCCTTCGAAATCCGCGTTAAGCGCCGTGATTTTTGTGAGTAAGGCTGCGGAGACGGCGGTCTCTTCCGATAGCTCCCGCAGCGCAGCAACGGCTTCGGTTTCGCCGGGTTCGATACGCCCGCCCGGGATGGACCACTCGCCTTTGCGGGGCGCGGTCCCGCGCTGGATGAGCAGCACGGCGTCGTCTTTGATACAGACAACGCCCACGCAATCTATTCGCTGGTCTTTCATGCTATTCGCTGGTCTTTCATATGAGTTTCCTTAGCCTCGCCGAAAGCCTATAGCGACTCTATGTGCGGACGATTCACATTAGCCGGTGATTTAGACCAGATTGCGACCCGCTTTAAGGCGGAAACAAGCGATAAGGGCCTATGGGATTGGGAGCCGCGCTATAATGTGGCGCCGGGCTCGGTCATCCCCGTGGTCGCCTTTAACGGCGCGAAAGACAGAACGATTGTGCCGATGCGCTGGGGGCTTCACCCGTCTTGGCGCAAAAAGCCGCCCGAAGGCCGTCCGCTATTTAATGCGCGGGTCGAAACGGCGGCGGAGAAGCCCAGCTTTCGCACGCCGTTCAAACGCCGCCGCGCGCTTATCCCGACGACAGGCTGGTATGAGTGGGAGCGGGTCGAAATGCGCTCTGAAAATGAGAGGGGGGGCAAAGAAATAAAGCAACCCCACTTCATCTTCGAAGACAGCGATGATGTCGGCAGCGAAATTTTTGCCTTTGCCGGGCTTTGGGAACGCTGGGCCGTGTCTGAGGGGATAGAGCTGCTGTCCTGCACAATTCTGACCACGGCGGCGCAAGGCGATGTGAAACATCTCCATCACCGGATGCCTGTGCGGCTGCCGGAAGACAAATGGAACGAGTGGCTCGATTGGGACGAGAAACCCGACTTCACGCTAAAATCCATGCGGGGCGGGGATGATCTCGGCCACTACGAAGTCGACCGCGCCGTAGGGAACGCCCGGAATGAGGGGGCGGAGTTGATCAGGCCGATTGCGGCGGTTTAGACCTCCTCCGGATCCTCCGGATGCAGCATTTCATCTTGCGCATCTTCAAGCGGCGTATCGCGCGCGATGAAATCGGCCATTGTTGCCCCTCTACTTCCGAGAGGACGGCACGGGCCGCGTGTGGTGTCTGCGATAGTTTGGCGCTCTAGTTCGGAATTAAGTTCGGCGCCAATCATTACAACCATCGCCGTCAACCATAACCAAATGAGCAGAACAATCACCGAGGCGAGGCCGCCAAAGGTTTCATTATACGCGCCGAAATGGGTGACGAATTTCGAAAAGCCAAAACTAATCGTAAGCCAACTGACGAGTGCAAAGGCGATTCCGGGATAGAGCCACCGTTTTCGCGCCGGACGTCGCGAGGGACCAAAGCGGTACATGACGCCGCAGGCAAAACAGAAAATCGTCACGAGTAAAATCCAAGGCAGAGTCCGCGTTGTAAAACTCCCGAAATGGTCAAAATTTGTATGGGCTAAGACCGCAGACACGCCGATGATGATAAAGAGAGAGACCCACACAAAGATGAGACTTCCGAGGGTCATCAGCAGTCCGAAAAAGAAGAACACAGCAGGATTGCGGCTTTCAACTTCCTCATAGGCCACATTCATGGCGCGCATCATGGCCCGAATGCCGGTGCCGGCGGAAACAAAGGCAAACCCCAGTGACAGGAAGATGCCGAAACTCGCATTGATAGGCGGAGCGGATAAAACGCTATCTATTTGGCCTTCTAAAATTGCGTAGGCGTCGCCGGGAAGTAACGCAGCAAAAGCGCTCGTGATGCCCTGAACATCGCTGGGGTCTGCGAAATAGGATACTGTCGAGAGCGCCGCCGTAATGAGCGGGAAGACTGCGAGGAGCGAGAAAAAAGCGACGCCCGCCGCAATTACGCTGACATTATCATGATGGGCTTCTTTCCACGTACGTTTGGCGACCGACCACCAATCGGATAGCCCATATTGCAGGGGGCTATCGCAATCGCATTGCGCAAAGTTTTGAGCGTAATCTTTCACGCTGTCACCGGGCCTTTCTAGGCCTATTTCCCTTTCTTAGGGGGCTGTGGTCTCGCAAAAACTAAAGTGTCCTCTGTAGAGCGCGCGGGGTCAAATTTATATCCATTTGAATTGAAATCTTTCAAGCCGTCGGCGGTGTCAACGCGGTTCTGCACGATCCAGCGCGTCATGAGGCCGCGTCCGAATTTCGTGTAATATTGGATGGGACGGGACTTGCCGTCTTTCTCTTCCATGAATTTGGCGGAAATAACATTGCCGTTTAGGGCTTTCGTATTCGCCGCTTTGAAATATTCATTTGAGGCGAGGTTCATGATGGTGCGGTCGGAATGGCTCTCGAGCTCTTCGTTCAAGGACGGCGCGAGTGTGTCCGCCCAGAACGCATATAGGTTTTTCCCGCGCGGATTTTCGAACTTTGTACCCATCTCCAAGCGGTAGGGTTGGATGGCGTCCATAGGCCGCAAAATGCCGTAAAGTCCCGATAGAATCCGGACGCGGTCTTGCGCGAATGAGAGGTCTTCATCCGTCAGGCTTTTCGCCTCAAGCCCCCAATAGACATCGCCGTCAAAGGCCAGCCCTGCCGCCTTGGCGGAGTTGGATTGACCGTCGAGATTAAACGCCTGAAACCGCTCGACATTGAGTTCGGCCAGATTATCCGAAATATGCATGAGCTTTTTCAGATCCGCCGCCGTCTTGGTTTTGGCTAATTTTGCGAGGGTTTTCGTGTCCGCTTCGAAACGCGGACGTGTATCAGACAGCCCGGTATCAGACGGGTCCATATTCATTTTTTTGGCAGGGGAAAGCAGGGTCAGCATAATGTGCTCCTCATGAGATCAGCTGCGGAAGTGCAGCTCGTATCCGTGGGTTGGTGATGTGTATGACTTAGTTACGGCCCGAATGAATTGCGAGTCTTTCATTTTAGAAAAATAAAATTGGGTCGAATTTTCTTAGATGCGCTTTCCAGACAAAATGAATGAGAGGCTAAAGTCGCCCAAAAACGGCCGCTCAAAAATGTGACAAAGTTCTGGGAAATCAGAAACTGTTCGTCATTAAAATGAAATTGCAGTTTTCCTTTTTAAGAGGTATCACTGGGACATGAAAAGGGAAAACAAAATATCTGGGAACCAAAACAAAGTATTGAATTTTTCAAAAACACTTTCATCTGGACTGCTTTTGTCCATCGCATCAATGCAATTAGCTTCTGCACAGATTAATCCAAGTCCCATGGATGTTAAGGGCGTTAAGTTGGGCATGACGTTTGATGAGGCGCGGCAAATTCTTGAAGCTGAGGATTACATCGTCAGGCCGCTTCCCCTTCTTGAATATAGCGTGGCTGATTTTGATGGCACTAAGAATATTAAAGCGGTTCTTGGCCAAGCTCAACAAACACTGATGGCGAAGAAAAAAGGGGGGAACGATGTAATTCACATGTCGACATCCGGTCACCCAGAAAGGGACAGTATTGTTGTGGTCGCTCGGATGCTTAAATATCCGGACGAGGGGACAAAACCAACATGGGAAACAATTGGAAATAGTGTCGAAGAAAAATACGGTAAAGACTTTGAAATTGGAGTTTCAAAATTGTCGAAAACTGCACTTATCGATCGTAAGCCTTACATATTTAGAGACCCATATATTTTCTATGAATGGAATTCTAAAGGCAAAAAAAGAAGTAATTTAATGAGGATGGCACAAGCCAAATATAAAAAAATCCATGAGCAACCGGAATGCTCTCTTACCGAAAAAGGTATTATTCCCAGATTTGGCGAACATCTAAAATTTCAAGGTCCAACGACATTTTTACATAAAGCCTATGATGATAGAAGTATTGTCCTCAGCCACGTTTATGTAAATGATTACATTGAACACAGTAACAATGCATCTTGGTCTCGTGGTCCGGGGTATATCCGTCGCGAGCTCAACATAAAAAATGAAGGCACCGTCTATTATTCGGGCGCTTGTAGGAACTCATTCTTTGTTCGCGGAAATATTAACCCGGAAACATTCGTAACATCCTCTGCAACATTCATTATGATGGATCACATTGCAATAGATGAAGATATTCAGGCGCTTGATGAATGGAAAGAGGAAAAGATAAGACAAGTGGAAGAAGAAAGGTTTAAAAAAACAAAAGCCATTCGTGAATCGACTCCAGATGTTGATTTGTAAAGACCTCTAAAAAACATTTATTTTCGAAAAGCTCGATGTTCGTTCTGAGTATTGAGTCAAAAAAGCACGCCTAGTTGTACCCGTTTTTCTCGTCGAAGCAGATATCGGCGAGCGGCTTAAAATTGCTCCACTACGGACACTCGTAATTTCAGATTTTGCTGACATCGCAGGCCACTCAATAAAAGAATGGCGAGTCGGTATGAAGGCTGCCGGTCCTAAACCATCACCCTTTTATTAGACCATCACGCGGGGATTCATAATGCGGTTCGGGTCCAGCGCGTGTTTGACGGCGCGGAGCATTTTCATTTTGACGGGACTGGCCCGCTGCGCGAGGTCATCTCGCTTCATAATCCCGATACCATGTTCAGCGGAAATCGACCCGCCCAGCCCTTCGACAATATCGAAGACAGCTTGGCTAAGCACGTTCCAATTTTCGAGATATTTAGCCTTATCCGCGCCTACAGGCTGCGCGATATTATAGTGGATATTACCATCGCCAAAGTGGCCGAATCCGACCGGACGGCAGCCCGGAATGATGTTTTCCACGGCGGCATTGGCCTGCAAAAAGAACGCAGGGATTTTATCAATGGGGACTGTGATGTCATGTTTAATTGAGCCGCCCAAGAACTTTTGTCCCGCGCTCATATGTTCGCGAATGGAAAGGATGTCTGCCGCTTGCGTTTCGTTGAGCGCTATAACGGCGTCTCTTACCTCGTTGTTTTCTATGGCATTTCCGATAGTCATTTCGGCAATAGACTGGCCTTCATCCTCATTCTCGACTTCCCAGTCGCAGAGCAAATACCACGGGTGATGATCCGCAAAAGGGTCGCGCACGGCGTCAAAATTATCGACAACGGCGCGGTACCCAATTGACGGCATGACCTCGAACATGGCGAGGCGACCGCCCGCGCGAAAGGGTTCTAATAGTGCGACCGCATCCGCCGCGCTATCCAATCCAATCAAGGCGCGCTGCACATAATTTGGCTTGGGGAAAAGTTTCAAACTGGCGGCGGTAATGATGCCTAACGTTCCCTCCGCGCCGAGGAATAAACGGCTGAGGTCATAACCCGTATTATCTTTGCGAAGATTGGTCAGGCCGTCGAAGATAGATCCGTCTGCCAATACGGCTTCAACGCCGAAAACCAACTCTTTTGTTGTGCCATATTTAAGGACGTGATTGCCGCCCGCATTCGTTGATAACACGCCGCCGATGGTGCAGCTGCCCTGAGAACTTAGCGTCAGCGGGAATTTTCGATGCGCGCCGTCGGCAGCGTCCAAAGCGGATTGAAGCGTTGCGCCCGCTTCAATGACCATCGCATTGGCGGTGGGATTAATATCTCGAACAGCCGTCATTTTTTTCAGGCTTATCAGGACTTCGCCTTGCGGTGTGTTGCCGCCGACGAGGCCCGTATTCCCGCCTTGCGGCATGATGGGTAATTTATGTTCGGCGCAAATTTTCACGGCGCCTGAGACTTCATCTGTGTTTCGCGGCGTCAGTAAAATCGGCGTATTGCCGAAATATTTATCACGCCACTCGCGCAAATGCGGATCAATTAAATCCGGATCTTGCGTCCAGGCTCCGTCGGGCAGGGCCGCTTTCAGCGCGTCGATACCGTCGCTCATTTTGAGATGTCCAATTCGCCTTGGCGTAGGACAATGATTTCGTTTCCTGAAACGCGCAGGATTGTTGTGGCTTTTCCCGACATTGGTTCATCAGACTCAATGCTCCACTGGATGTTCTCAAAAAAAGCACTAGGTAATTTCTCAACATCTTCCATACGAGTCAGATCTGGTTGACCCGATTGATTGGCGCTGGTTAACGCGAGAGGACCCGTCAGCTTGCTTCGCCATTCAGTATCGGGACACCTTAATGCGATTGTTGTTTGGCCCTCAAATATGCCCAGCGTTCTGGGGTCTAAAGGAAGGTTCTTTTTTGCGTTTAAAACGAGCGTTAATGGACCCGGCCAGAACTTATCAGCTAGGTCTCTGCTAGTCTCACTAAATTCGGCAAGAATTTCAGCTGTTGGTAAATCCGGCACAACAACTGCGAGGGGTTTATCAAAGTCACGTCCTTTGGCGGCATAAATGGCATCTATGGCCATTGGGAAGCGGGCTGCGCCTGCGAGACCGTAGACTGTTTCGGTCGGTAAAATGGCGAGGTCTCCTGAATTGAGAGATATCTGTATTTTATCCCATGCAATCATTGTTTCTCGTTAAACTCCGCTTCGATCCGAAGGGTCACCTCATCGCCAATACCGAAATTGGTGAGGTAATCCATCCCCCAATCCGACCGGGTGATTTTGCCGAGGGCTGAGAACCCGAGCGTTGCGCCGGGATTGCCAAAACTTTTCCCCGCGCCGTTATAGGTGACATCCAGCGTCACGGGTTTTGTGACGCCCAAGAGGGTCAAATCGCCTGTGACTTGCCCGGTGTTTCCTGTCGCTTTGATTGACGACGTCGAGACGAAACGGATTTCCGGATAGGTGTCGCCGTCAAAATACCGGCCGTCCGTCGCCAGTGTTTCGTCCCATTCCACATCGCCTGTCGAAACGCTCTTGGGGTCTATCCGAATATCGACGCGGCTTTGCGTTGGGGCCTCCGGGTTAAAGTCCAGCGCGCCTGAAATATCGTCAAACCGCGCTGTATAGAGCGACAGACCTGAATGGCTAAGCGACCAATTGACCGAGGCATGGGCCGGGTCCAGCACATAAGCGCCTTCCGGCGCGGCGGCGACGTCCAAAACGGGCGGGGTCGCGCAGGCCGATATAAAGAGCGGCGAAATGGCAAGGGCGAGGGGGAGGCATAAGTCTTTCATGCGCTTATCTTACCCGACTCTACGGCAAAATATAGTTGAAAGCGCGGCGGCGGTATCGCACAGCGCGTCATGGCGTCACCAAACCCAAAGACCGAAGTAAATGATGAGGCCGAAAAGCCCACAAGACGCGCGTGGCTCTGGTCAGAGCTCAAGTTTTTCGCAAAGCTATTTGTTTTTATTCTGGCCTTCATGACCTTTGTCTGGGGGCATTATAAAATCCCAAGCGAAAGCATGCAGCCGACATTGGAGGTTGGGGATCATCTCTATGTCTCCAAATATGCTTACGGTATATCCAAACATTCACTGCCCTATTTGCTACACAAGCTGCCACTGCCCGAAGGCCGGATATTCTCTCATCTGCCGGACCGCGGTGATGTTGTGGTCTTCCGAAACCCGAAATCGGGAATCGTTATGATCAAACGGGTTGTGGGCCTGCCGGGAGACACGGTGCAAGTGCGCCAAGGTCAGCTTTATCTCAACGGCGATCTCGTGGCGCGCGACTCTATTGGTAACCGCCTTTACCGCGAGCATGCCACCCAACGGGTGCGGAGCGTAAATGCCTATGAGCAAGAACTGCCGGCAATGGACGAGACCTTCACCATCTATGAACGCGATGATTCCTATCCCCTCGACAATACGCCGAGTTTTATCGTGCCGAAGGACACTTTGTTCTTCATGGGGGATAATCGGGATAATTCAGTCGATAGCCGCGCCCCTCGCCAGGGTCCCGGTATGGTGCCAATGGATTACGTGATCGGACGCGCCGACCGGGTGATGTTCAGTTTTAAGCGTTGCAATCGGAACGAGGATTTACATTGTCCGCCCACAGGGCGATTCATGGAAAAGCTATAAACGGCATTTGCTGAGTGAATGGCGCTGAGTGAAAACTCTGAATTGCGCTGACTGCCGAAGGCGCGTATCTGGGCCTATAAAACTGAAACAGGTGAATCATGTCAGATCGTAAAATCGTAGAAATGAGCTTTGAAGATGCGCTCGGCGAGCTGGAAGGCATCGTTGGCCGTCTCGAGCGCGGAGATGCGCCGCTTGAGGAAAGTATCACAATCTATCAACGCGGCGCGGCCCTCAAAGCGCATTGCGAGGGCAAGCTGAAAGACGCGCAGATGAAGGTCGAAAAGATCGTGTTAAAAGGGCAGGGCGACGTCGGCACCGCAGATTTTGATGGGTAGGGCGGTGCGTATCGAAAATATGAGGGAACACCTCCCCCGCTCACGCGGTGGAGGAGCCGGAATTGGAATATGACTATGCCGCTCGCTGCTCTTTCAGAATCCACTGGGTCAGATTTCCCTGAGCGCTTGCGCGCGGTCGCGGAGTCCGTCGAGGCACGCCTTGATGCACTCCTCCCGCAGCCCGCCGGCCATCAAGCCGTTATATTTGAGGCGGCCCGCTATGCGGCGCTGGGCGGCGGAAAACGTTTGCGGCCATTTCTCACCGTGGAAACGGCGCGCATGCTGGGCGGCCAGATGGACGCTGCTTTGACCGCCGGATGCGCGCTGGAATGTTTGCATGTCTACAGCCTCGTTCATGATGATTTACCCTGCATGGATGATGATGATCTGCGGCGCGGGAAGCCCACCGTGCATGTCGCCTATGATGAGGCGATAGCCGTGCTGGCGGGCGATGCGCTGCTGACGCGGAGTTTCGGTATTCTCAGCGAGGCGGATTTGCCGGCTGACGTGCGCGTAAAGCTCATCGCCGAACTCGCAAAATCCGGCGGTATGTCAGGCATGATTGGCGGGCAGGTCGTCGACATTACTGTCGCTGAGGGCGAGCGAGACGAAGTGCTTATCACCGAGCTTCAGGCGATGAAGACGGGCGCGTTGATTGATTACGCCGTTAAAGCGGGCGGATATGTCGCTGGCGCGACGGACACGGAATTGGCGGCTTTATCGGCCTATGCCCGAGACATGGGCCTCGCGTTTCAGATACAGGACGACATCCTGGACGTGACGGGAGACGCGGAAACTGTGGGCAAAGCGGTCGGAAAAGACGCTGACCTCGGCAAAGCCACATTCGTATCAATTTTAGGCCTTAATGGTGCGCGAGAACGCGCGAAAGCCCTAGGCGTTCGAGCGAAGAATCATCTTGAACCTTGGGGGGCTTCGGCGCAAACCCTACGGCAGACAGTAGATTTTGTGTTGGAGCGCGAACACTAACGTTCTGATAAAGGAATAGACGGATAAATGCCGCATACACCGTTACTCGATACCGTAAAAATACCCGCCGACATGGACGGGTTTTCGCGTGATCAACTCAAGCAACTCGCCGATGAAGTTCGCGCAGAGGTGATTGACGCTGTCTCTGTGACGGGCGGGCATTTAGGCGCGGGATTGGGCGTGGTCGAACTCACCGTTGCGATTCACGCGGTTTTTGACACGCCGGATGATAAGCTCATCTGGGATGTCGGGCATCAATGTTACCCGCATAAAGTCCTCACGGGGCGGCGCGATCGTATCCGAACCTTGCGTAAAGGCGGCGGCTTATCCGGATTTACGAAACGCGCCGAAAGTGAATATGACCCCTTCGGCGCGGCGCATAGTTCCACTTCAATTTCTGCAGGCATGGGCTACGCCGCAGCGCGAGATCTCGACGGACGTAGCAATCACATTATTTCCGTCATCGGCGATGGTTCCATCACCGCCGGCATGGCTTACGAAGCGATGAATAATGCGGGCGCAACGGACTCCCGTCAGCTCGTGATTTTGAACGATAATGATATGTCCATTGCTCCGCCCGTCGGCGCGATGAGCCATCTTCTTTCCCGCACCGTCAGCAGCGGCGGCTACCAAGCCCTGCGCAGCACGGCGAAATCCGCCATTGCCCGCGCGCCGCGTCCGCTGAAAAGAACAGCCCGTAAAGCCGAAGAATATACGCGCGGCATGTTCATGGGCGGAACTTGGTTTGAAGAACTTGGCTTTTACTATGTGGGTCCCGTCGACGGTCATGATCTGGATGCGTTGATCCCCGTTTTGGAAAATATAAAAGCGATGAAAGACGGTCCCGTTCTGCTTCATGTCGTGACGCAAAAAGGCAAGGGCTACGCGCCTGCCGAAAATTCCGCCGATAAATATCACGGCGTCTCTAAATTCAACGTGGTCACGGGCGAGCAGTCCAAAGCCAAAGCCAACGCCCCGAGCTATACCAAGGTCTTCGCGGAAAGCCTGATTTCAGAAGCCCGCAAGGATGATAAAATCGTCGGGATTACGGCGGCGATGCCGGGAGGCACCGGCCTCAAAGAATTTGGCCAAGTCTTCCCGGAACGCATGTTTGATGTCGGGATTGCCGAACAACATGCGGTGACTTTCGCGGCGGGTCTGGCCTGTGATGGCTATAAGCCGTTTTGCGCGATTTACTCGACTTTCCTACAACGCGGTTACGACCAAGTTGTGCATGATGTGGCGCTGCAAAATCTCCCCGTTCGCTTTGCGATGGACAGGGCAGGGCTCGTCGGCGCGGATGGTCCAACCCATGCGGGCGCGTTTGATATTGCCTATCTCGGCTGCCTCCCAAATATGGTGCTGATGGCCGCCGCAGATGAGAATGAACTCGCGCGCATGGTGGCGACTGCGGCTGCGCGAGATGATGGCCCGACGGCTTTCAGATATGCGCGCGGCGAAGCGACAGGGATAGGCATTGATCCGAATCCACTACCGCTCGAAATTGGTAAAGGCCGCGTGTTGCGCGAAGGGTCCAGCGTTGCAATTTTCTCTTACGGGACACGTTTGGCCGAGGCGATGGCAGCCGCAGAAAAACTCGAGGCTTTAGGGCTTTCTACGACGGTTGCGGATGCACGTTTCGCGAAACCGCTCGACACGGACTTGCTTTGCCGTTTGGCGGATGAGCATGAAGTTCTGATCACGATTGAAGAAGGCTCAGTCGGCGGATTTGGGGCCTTCTGCCTCCACGCGCTGGCCGATGCGGGACGCCTCGATAGCGGCGTAAAAATCCGCACGATGACATTGCCCGATACATTTATAGATCAAGACAGCCCGGCGCTGATGTATCAGCAAGCCAAACTGGACGCGGACTCGATTGTTGAGAAAGTCTTTCAGGTGATAGGCCGCGATGTCGCGGATATGCAGGGCTTGGCTTAAAGAAAGAACCCTTCTCCCCGAGTGTTTTGAAGAAACGCTCGGGGAGAAGGAAGTTTTGTGTTAGATTTTCCTATGCGCGCTGACCAATACCTCACCACTCACGGTCATTACGACTCCCGCGCGCGGGCGCAGGCGGCGATTAAGGCGGGCTTGGTGACTGTGAACGGAGAGGTGCTGAAGAAGTCCTCTGTGAAGATCAGAGAGGGCGCGGTCGTTGTTGCGGCGCATGAACATCCTTGGGTTTCACGCGGCGGCATAAAACTCGCCCATGCGCTGGAGGTTTTCGGCGTTGATCCGGCGGGCCGCACGGCGCTGGATGTTGGGTCTTCGACGGGCGGGTTCTCTCATGTGCTGCTCACCAAGGGCATCGACAAAGTCTATGCCGTCGACGTCGGTCACGGGCAACTGCATACGAGCCTGCATGACGAGCCTAAAATCATCTCTATGGAGAGCCAGGATGCGCGCACCCTGGCGGCTGAAGATTTCGATCCGATTCCTGATCTCATTGTGTGTGATGCGAGCTTTATTTCCGCGATGAAAGTTTTGGAAACGCCGCTGAGTTTTGCGGCTTTAGGAGCGGAGCTGATCACGCTGGTCAAACCGCAATTTGAAGTCGGCAAGATTAACTTGGGTCGCGGCGGGATTGTGAAGTCCGAAGAGCTGGGTTTGCGCGCGCTCGATATTGTCCGGCATTGGATGCAGGAACAGGGGTGGAAAACCCTCGCAACAATTGTGTCGCCGATAAAAGGCGGAAGCGGCAATACGGAATATCTCCTGCATGCTGTGCGTAAAGATGGTCTCCCCAAAGTAAAAACCCCGCCAAGTCGGCAGGGTTTCGAAGATACTTAATTTAGTCAGGCATAAAAAACCCCGCCCGATACGTCACAATTTGCGACGGAGAAGAGCGGGGTTGAGGCGTTTTATTTAAAGCGACTCTTTATTTGTGGTTGCTCGCTATTTGTGATGACGGCGTCCACGGTTATTACGGCGGTGACCGCGACGGTTATGCACGCGATTACTCCGGTAGCGAACCGGCGCGGCGTGATATCTGTTAGAATATCCGTTCCGGCCAAACAGGCTGCCGCCGCCGAGATTGATCGAAAGGCTAGTTCTTGGCCTACTGTAATATGGCGTCGCGTAACGTGGCTGAGAATAATAAACAGGCCGCGAGTAGACGGGTTGCGAGTAGATCGGCTGCGAATACACGGGCTGTGAATATACAGGCTGTGAATAGACGGGCTGCTGGTAATATCCACCTTGGCTATATCCGCTTCCGTAGTAACCCGTTTGAGAATTATAATAGCCGCCATTATGGCCTCTATTTCCGCTACCTGCGATGGCTGCACCTGCTACGCCGCCAAGGACGCCGCCGATGATGCCAAATTCGGAACTTTGACCGCGCGGGGCGATTCCGTCGCCAAGTGCGGCGCCTGCTACGCCGCCAATTACGGCGCCAAGAATTTGGTTGCCGGTGTTATTGCTGCTTTGGTGCTGATGGGCATAGCCGGTGTCATGCGCGCTGGCAGGTGCAGAAACGGCAAATGCTGTTGCGGCAATTGCGACAACTGCGGATTTGAATGTTAGAGAAGTTTTCATAAAGGGTCCTTTCGTCAGTCAGTGAGTGGGCGACATCCATCGGAAGACAGACAGTTCGACGCCATACTAACCTGTACTATATACGAATGAACCCGAGCTGAAAAAATTACCAAGACATTAATAAAGAGTCTGATCAATAAGGTGTCAGGCTATGAATTGGAGCGCTCTGCCGCTTATGACAGAGCGCTCCTTCCGCGTGTAAGGGTCGTTGTGGGACGTCCCTAACACACGAAACTTTTATCGCATGATGGCAAAGTGCCTGCTTTTTAAATGATTCGGGGCCCGCAAAGGGGCCCCGAACGAAGTCTGGTAATGAACTGATCAATTAGTGACCTGAACAGGATTTAGATTTGTGATGGCCCATGCCTTTGCTTTTGATCTTACGACCGTTGGAGTCATAAGCCGCGCCGCCGTCGCCGTAGCAATATGAACCGCTGTCGATGACAACCGGATCCGGCGTTCTGTCGCGTGCGCCTTCATAAGCAGCCAAACAGGTTCCATCTGAATAATAGCTTCCCATTGGGCAAGACGTTGTGGCCGGAGCAGGCGAGTGCCCATAGACCGGAGCAGATGGAGCCGGAGTTGATGGCATGTAAACATGCTCTGGCTGAATAATGACAGCCGGGGCTTCACACGTTCCGTTACCGAGATCATTTGTGCCTGCAGGACATGGCTGCGGGACAACAACCGGAGCTGCACCCATGACTGTTTTGGCAGGCTCAAGACAGGTTCCGTCGCCTTGGTCCATTGTTCCGACTGGGCAAGATTGCGGAATAACAATCGGGGCTGCGCCCATGACTGTTTTCGCAGGCTCAAGACAGGTTCCGTCGCCCTGATCCATCGTTCCAGATGGGCAAGACTGCGGGATGACAATCGGGGCCGCGCCCATGACTGTCCTAGGCGGTTCTTGGCAAGTGCCGTTCCCCATGTCTGTTGTTCCTGACGGGCAAGACTGCGGGATAACAATCGGGGCTGCGCCCATGACTGTCTTAGGCGGTTCTTGGCAAGTGCCGTTACCCATATCCATAGTTCCTGACGGGCAAGACTGCGGGATAACAATCGGGGCTGCGCCCATGACTGTCTTAGGCGGCTCTTGGCATGTGCCGTTACCCATGTCCGTTGTGCCTGCTGGGCACATTGCCGGGATAACTGTCGGAGCCGGTTCATAAACCGTACGCGGCGCTGACATGCAGGAGCCGTCGGCTTGTTGGTTTGTGCCGGCCGGGCAAGGTTGATTAACGACGCGCGGCGCAACGTGGATCGTACGCTGACGTACAACAGTTTGCTCTGCGCGAGGTTGATAAGTCGTCACGGGCATGATTGGGCCGGAGACAAACCCACCGTTCGAATAGGTTGTCGGTCCGGGAAGTGGAGCTGGCGGCATAGGTGCCGGTGCGCCGTATCCAATGGTTCCGCCGTAATTAACGGGACCGCCGTAATTAACGGGACCCGCGTAACCCGGCGCATAACCATTCGCGCCAACAGGGCCTGAGCTGTAACGTGAATTAGAGCGGCCATTAGAAGAAAGAGCATAGCCTGCAACGCCGCCTAATACTGCGCCGATTGCTGTGCCTTCTTGTTGCACGCCTGAACCCGCAAGGTTTGATCCGATAACGCCGCCAAGACCTGCGCCGATGGCTGTTCCGGCCAGATTACGACCGTTGAAACCGGGATTAAACTGTCCGGCATAAGGATTACCCTGATAGTTGGATTGCGAATTGCCATAAGCAGCGCCGGCTAAACCGCCGACAACGGCGCCAATCGCAGCGCCTTCAGTCCGATTGCCGGATCCGGCAATCTGTGAACCGAGAACGCCGCCAAGTCCTGCGCCGGCGGTTCCGCCGAGGACGGTGCTGGTATCGACGCCGCCAAACTGCGCGGAGGCTGTTGCCGGTATTAATGCCATCGCCGCAATCGCGGCCGTTGAAAGAAGGAATTTCATTTTAGGCTCCTCTAGTGCCAAACTAACCAAATTAATGGTTTTAAAAAAAACAAACGTAATCACAGCATCGTGCCGGGATCACCCACCTGTATTCGGGTCTGTTCGCATTCCTGCAAATCTCGTGCCGAAGTCAGCTCATTACACATAATTGCGTAACATCTCATGAACGAGCCGTGAAAGCTCTTCCCTTGACGGGGGAATTGACAGCTTCGAACATACGAAAAACCCGACCTGCAGGTGCAAGTCGGGTCCTAAGGGATGCGGAACAATCCACATCTGGGGGTTCTTATACTATAGCCGTGTGTTTAGTAACGGCGGGTGTTGTGGGAATTCACACCGTATTTTTTTACGTGTTTCCGTTCCCGTTTCAGGTCGTCAAGGCACTGCGCGATATAATCCAAGCGGTGCTGGACGCGCGGGTTATAGCGATGCGAGTGTCCTCGCCCACGCTTTAACGACTCCCGTTCGCGGCGCAGGTCATCGATTTCCCGGTCAATCTGGAACAGACGTCTTTCCGTTCTGCTGTAACCTCGGTTGCTGTGGCCTCGGTTGCTGTGGCCGCGGCTGCCATATGTAGAGGACGTCGTGTAGACAGTGCTTCTCGGCGTGGAATAGACCGTCCGCGGTGACGTGTAGACTGTCCGCGACGTTGTTGTTGGATAGGTTGTCCGCCTTGGATAGGTCGTTGCAGGATAAGTTGTCCGCGTTGGATAGGTTGTCGTCGCAGGATAAGTCGTCCGGGTCGGATAAGTCGTCGTGTTCGGATAGCTTGTCCGCGCCGGGTATGACGTGGTTGTCTGGTAACGCCTGTCAGTACGATCATATCTTTCGCAGTCACTTGCGCTATCACCAATCGCTGCACCGGCGACGCCGCCGATGATGGCGCCTAAGATGCCGATTTCCGTGCTTTGGCCGCGGCCCGCAATACGGTCACCAATGGCTGCGCCGGCGGTACCGCCAACGACGGCTCCGAGGACTGAATTACCCGTGTCATTACATTTAATATCATTATAGCCGCGATAGTCCTGCGCTTGGGCTGAAAGAGGGGAGGCGAGCGTTGCCGCAGCCAGAGTGACTGCAGCGAGGGCCGTTTTTATGTTTGCATTTGTCATGGCGAACTCCTGTTCGTTGCTCCGGCGAAGGAAGATACCCTCGACCGATGGTTCCGAATTAGGAGGCAGCGATTGAACCAACCCTGATAAATGAATTCATAAGTTGTTCAGAAAGAATTAAGTCACTGAAATATCACGTATATTTAGATAAAAATACTTGAACTTCGTCTAACGCGGTTAAAGCTTCGGGGAGATAATCATCAAATATCTGCCAAACATGGGGCAGACCACCGTCCCAACTTTGGAGCGTAACAGGGGATCCGGCGGCGCTGGCCTTATTCGCGAATCGTACGGCGTCATCATGCAGGACCTCAGTTCGGCTCACTTGAATAAAAAGCGGAGGCAAATTTGAGAGATCATCAAAGATCGGGGAGACGTCAGGATGAGATGGGCTCAAGCCGTAGTGATGCTGCATAGCGGGCAGGAGCATGAGTTTCGGCATTTTCAAGAGCGGCTTCAGCATTGGCCGCAGCATATGGTCCGTTGCCAAATTACCACGAATGGACGGGCTCGCGAGAGTTGCATCTGTTGTTGGCGAGAAAGCCACAACGGCATCAGCCTGTCGCGGGGCGTCTTTTCGCGCCCAATTGGCGAGCATCAATACAAGGTTCCCGCCCGCACTGTCGCCTGCTAGGGCGAGCTTGGCCGCCGGCGCAGCGCCGTCCGGGCCGTTCTCTAAAATCCAATGATAGGCTGACCGCGCGTCATCGGTTCCGTCGCAGCGCGTGTTTTCCGGCATGAGGCGATAATTCGGTGCAAAGATCGCCATGCCGGTGCGGCGGGCCAATTGTACGGTAATGGGGCGATGGCTAATGTCGCTCCCCACGGTAAAAGCGCCGCCGTGCATATATAATAGACGGCGGTCCGCATCATATCCCGGCGCGAGTGTCCAGCTGCCGGGAATATCCACCCCGTCAACGCGGACGACATCGGGGCGAAATTCGACATCTTCAAAGTCTCCCGATCTTTTTAACCCGGCTTCATCAAATCGTTCACGTTTATCGGTCCATCCGGTGCTCGCCGTGGCCGACTGCGCCGGAACGACAAACATCTCGTGGATATAGGCGTTTATCCGCTCGAGCCCCGCGCCTTGCTCGGCCACCGCGAAAGGCTCGGGCGCGCCGTCATATATAGAGAGATCTTCTCCCGCCAATCGCGAAGTGCGCATTCGGAGCCAAAGATAGGCTCCGGCGATAATGACAAGAACGAGAAGGAGTAAGATTTTCATGCGCACTGGCTAAACAGTGGAAAGGGCGGCGTCTAGGGTTAGGGATGAATGTCATAAGTCCTATTCTGGTCTTCTGAAATCTACCGTCGGTCTTCACCACATATATTTTCGAACCGGGCCTTGTAGTCCGCCAACGTCCCCAGTCCGACTTCGGCGCGGACTTTATCTATGTTCTCCGGATCTTCAACAGGATGTGGTTCCCATGTCCCCGGACCTGTACAGCGTCCTTGGGTGGCGTAACGTTGAAGTTTTTTACCACGCTGCTCTTCGTCTCCAAATCTCATTTGTACGCGGTCGTAAAGGTAAGCGTAATTTGATTTTGAAACGCCTGGCGCGTCCAATTCAGCCTCAATTAGGATTAGAGCCTCATCCTGAAATTCAGGATTTCTATCAGCGTGCTGCGCAATCAGCCAAGCATCATTTGCTGCGCCTCGACCGTCCAGGTCATCTCTAAACCAACCGCGTCCTTTGAGCATTTTTTGTAATTCTGCGGTGTTGAATTCGTCAATTTCGATCACGCGTTTCGAAATGCCCGTTTTGAAGCTTTGATATTGTTCATCATTACCGAAATGGGCCTCTGCGTCGGATGAATTCCAAAACTTACGCAAAGATTGATCGATATCGGTCATATAGCCAAGTTTCTCGGCGGGGGTTGAAAATTCATTTGTTCGAATAAACTCAATCATGGATGAAATTTCTTCATCTCTTTCAGTCCAAAAATCCTCGGTCGTTTTTGGATCAAAAGGAAGAAAGGATTGATCGCCTCGCATTTTGGCTTTTTCTAATGAAGTGATATTTTTTGCGGCCTCAAACGTAAAAATTCGAGCTAATAAACCATTTGCGAATTCACTATCAAAAGTCGTCTCATGATTAATGTTTTCAACGAGCTCGGGCGCGGGTAGCGACACGCCGCGATCGACGCGCGCCAGAATATCTTTACGCGACGCGGCATGAAGCTCCGCACGTTTTTCGTTCATGACACAAAATCGCAAATTAAATTCCGCTGAGTCTGCGTCACCATATTCGCCTTGCTCGCCAATGCGGTCCATCCAGTAATGGTAAGCTTCGTGAAAATCATACAGCGTCGTCGGCATTGTTTCATATGCGTTGAGGCTATCATAATATGTCTGCGCGAGGTCTGGCTTGTCTTCCGTGACATTCAAGCGGCGCTTTAAGGCGGCGCGGCGAAAAATTACCCGTATTTGCTGAGCGGGGTCATTCGCATATTTTTCAATAAGCGGTTGGTAATCGAAAGCGGCGGACTTTTCCGCCTCAATTTCATCTGCCGTGAGATTGGCTCGTAAATCCGCGAGAGGCAAATCGCAAATAGGCGTATCTGTTTCATCAGTGACCTTGAGAAGATCTTGGAAATTTTGCGGGGTTTGAGGCGTTGTAACGTCAGCGCAGGCAGACCCGAACATCAGGGAAGCCAAGAGCAATTTTTTTAAATGATGCATTGGCCTTAATCTCTGCTGTGAAAATTTGTTATAACGTAACTTAAATTTTCGAACTGTCAATTAGTAACGTGTGAGCATTTTACGATGCTGCGCCGGAACGACAAAGATTTCGTGGATAGACCTTGAGAGCCCGCGCCTTGCACGACCACCACGAAAGGCTCGGGCAGTAATAATAAGAACGAAAGAGCGTCACGTTTTCATGCGCACTGTCTAAACAGTGGAAAGGGCGGCGGTCTTGCGGAAGGGATGCCAAAGCTACCCTCATAGATGAATGGCACGTTTTCGCTGATTGTCCTAAATAGTGCGAATGACAGCGATAATCGCAAACATCACAAGCGGTTTTTATAGAGCTGCGGATTTAAGCGATTTTAAGCCGCTGTCTTGTGTCACCCATTATTTGAAATTCGCCAGTTAGGGTTGGATTTTGAAAAGCTGGGGGGTTGACCATGCAAAATGCTTTTTCACCGCAAACTTTCGTCTCGCTCACGGGCGCGCGGCCAAATCAGGCCGCCGCGGCGGCCCTGCGAAAATTCCTTTAAATGATCGGATCTGGAGCGGCGCTAAACTGGCCTTATCAGATCGGGGTAGTAACGACGATGTCTCCTTCTTCCGAGGCAACGGCAGCCGAGATGTCATCGTCGGAGACAAGAAGAAATTCACCATCTGTGGTGCCTTGCGAAAAGCCAATAAGACCTTGGTCTTCCAGATAGACGATATTGCCAGAACCAAAAGAACCACCATCACGTTTCAGACGCGGTGCGGAGGCCAAAGCGATCTCATGTTCGCCGCCGATGATATCTGCGCCGGCCAAGAGATCTGCGGCTTTTACGATGACTGAGGTCAGGCTCAAGAAGTCTGTCTGCCCATCCCCATCCACGTCGGATATTGACCGGATTGCCCCGATCCGTTCATTAGTGGTCACCCCAATCGTCGGATCCGTTCCCAAAACATAGGTGACGCCGACCGCGGCGAGGTTGCTGGCATCCGAAAATTGTCCCAGAGATGTAACACCTGTGAGACTGGCGCCAATTAGTCCTTGGTCTTCATTGGAATTCCCTGTTCCGAAGATCAGGAAAGGATTGCCATTGCCATCCGTCAATTCGGTGTAAGACTGTCCGAATCTTTGATCTATCGTGCCTGAAATCTGGCGGACATTTGTCGTGTTCGTCGTCTGGTCGATCAAATCAAAACTTGCTGGATTTGTCGCTAGATAAGACGAATTGATAATCCAGACCGCGCCGTTCCCATCATTTCCCCCCTCGGCGAGGAAAAACGGGCTGAGGATCATCAACTCTCGATTACCGTCGCCGTCTATGTCGGGCGCCGTTGAGATTTCAATTTCCCGCGTCGGCTGAGTGCCCGCGAAGTCATTATTGGTAATCAGAATATCGGGCGCACTGCTTTGGTCGGGTTGGCTATTGCCGGCCGTGCCAAATTTAATCCCCATCTCTCCATTGAAAACATCATAGGAGAAAATATCATTCTGACCGTCGAGATTTACGTCATGAATAATTTGCGTAATTGTGCCTGCGTTGACGTCGCTATGGACATAATCCGTTCCGCCATTTGCAGCGTCGGCCGGATCGACATCCAGCGCAAGAAACGCCGAGTCGGCAGATGAATTGACATCATAATAAACATAGCGGTCCGAATATGTATTCGAGTAAAGAAGATCAAATCCGGCACCATCAGCAGAGGGCCGGGAAGTTAGGTTTTCAGTGCCGTCATTCGCGGGATTGAAATTCGCATAGAGGTCACTGTCAGAGACGACATTGTACAGGCCGAGAGAACTCGCAAGCGTTTCCGAGGATAAGATGTAAACCCCTGAGGTAAAAAACTGCTCCTCGTTCTCGAGCAGGATAAGGTCCGACAGTGAATCGCCCGTGACGTCGGGCATGACCTTGGCATCCGTCGGGTCAAACTCTAACCGAACGACGCTACCTTCAATGGCGATATCTTCTCGGACGTTTTCAACGGTGATTTCAACCGGAATTGTATAGGTCGTGTCGCCGTAGTCGAAGACATAATTAAAGCTATAAATATTATCGCCATTTGCATCGTTTGGGGCTTCGAAGTCGAAGGCTTGCGTATTTCCAAAATCCAGCTCTGTTGTGAAAACATTCGGGTTGGAAGTGGTGACAATCGTCGTTACGATTTCAAAATTCGTGGCATCCGCGCCTGTCAATCGGAAATTCTCCGGATCGAGCGTCGTATCGGTGACGGTAACATTATATGAGGTTTCGCCAAATGTAGAACTAACGAAATTTTCCTCTAGAGAACTTGTCAATACGCTGGGGAGCGATAAGCCTTGGCCTGTTGGAGTGTTGCCGCCGCCGGAGCTAGGCGAGCCGCCGCCGGTCATGCTGCCGCCAGAGGAACTGCCACCGCAAGCCGTTAAAACGGAAATTGCACCGAGTGCGACAAAGCCGCGTAGCGTAGACGAAATGGAAAAACCAAATATTCCCTGGCATGATAATCGTGACATAGATAATTTCCTGTTTTGCTACTTATAGCTTAGCCTTAGACATTAGATTTTAAAATTCAAGGCATGCAAGATCCTATTTCCCATAGTGTCCTTCAGACTGATTATGGAAAATGAGATCATTTTTCGCTCTAATTTTGGATGAATGTGAGCGGCCGTTTTGGCGGTTTGAGCCGCTGACGGCACGTAATTTTTCTCGTTAATCTTCTACTCTCGAATGTCGCGCCGAACCGCCATGTGGTTCGGTTTTTTGCCTTTTGAGTCTTAATCAAATGGTCGCGTCACCCAACCTGACCGCGGTGCCGGAGCATATGATCCGCCAGCGTTACCGCCATCATCGCCTCTGCAACGGGGACGCCGCGAATACCCACGCAGGGGTCGTGGCGGCCTTTGGTGCGCACGTCGATTTCATTGCCTTTGGCGTCGATGCTTTTGACTTCGGTCAGCATAGAGGAGGTGGGTTTAATCGCGAGGCGAGCCGTAACCGTGTCGCCGTTGGATATCCCGCCGAGGATGCCTCCGGAATGGTTCGTCAGAAAGTCCGGCTTGCCGTCTTTCATGCGGATTTCGTCCGCGTTCTGCACGCCGCTCCACTGCGCCGCGTCAAAGCCTGCGCCGATTTCCACGCCCTTGGCCGCGTTGATAGACATAAGCCCCATCGCGAGGTCACTGTCGAGCTTGCCATAAACGGGCGCGCCCCAGCCTGCGGGAATGCCTGTGGCTTCGACATGGATGACCGCGCCGACGGAATTGCCATCTTTGCGCACCGCGTCGAGATAGGCTTCCCAATCCTTGGCGGCTTTGGCGTCGGGGCACCAGAACGGGTTTTGTTTGACCGTGTCCCAATCCCAATTCGCAGGTTCGATATCTTGGTCGCCGATGGAGACCACGCAGCCGCGCACCTCAATGCCGTCGCCTAAAATTTTGCGCGCAATAGCTCCGGCTGCGACGCGGTTCGCAGTCTCGCGCGCGGAGCTACGCCCGCCGCCGCGATAATCGCGAATGCCATATTTGGCGTCATAGGTCAGGTCCGCATGGCCGGGGCGGTAGCGGTCTTTAATCTCGGAATAATCGCGCGAGCGTTGGTCCGTGTTTTCGATCAAGAGCGAGATGGGCGTGCCTGTTGTCTGGCCTTCAAAGACGCCGGAAAGAATTTTCACCGCGTCGGGTTCTTTGCGTTGCGTGACAAAACGAGACGTGCCGGGTTTGCGTTGATCCAAATAGGTTTGAATATCGGCTTCCGTCAGCGGAATACGCGGCGGGCAACCATCAATCACGCAGCCAATCGCCGGGCCGTGGCTCTCCCCCCACGTCGTAAAGCGAAATAAATGTCCGAAGCTATTATGTGACATAGCGGCGCTTTAGCGGGGGACGGCGGCTTTGGCTATGGCCGAGTTTCAATAACGCGATTTGAAAACGCAATTTTTTTAGAAATAAGAATCCTTGACAAAAACCGTTACGCAAGCGAATCATTGAATATTCAACTAGTTCGGAGCCTGTCATTTCTCGGTCGCACACAACAATTGTTTTAAGACAGCAAGTCCTAAAAACTGTTCGCGCTTCAACAGAGCAATCAAGGGTCAGCCTCCATATGGTCGATAAATCGTCGGAGCTCGTGCAAAGTTGGCGCGACAGGTCCGAGACCCTCAGCATAGGGCGTCGCGCACAAAATTAAGCGCCGGCATAACACCCGGGACCGATTGTTTCGTCTGTTCTAAGGCTTCCGTTACTCTACCTAAAATTTGAGCCGTCGGAGCTTCTCCGGACAGCTACGCAAAGCCCGGGTTTGACCCACACACACCGCGAATAAATTCGCCTTTGAGCTGAGTTTTGGCATGACACTTGCTGTGATAGGGGAAATCACAGTGGAGAGGCATCGGACCATGTTTCATAAGCGTATCGGCCATATTGTGGCCA
>ENA-ORXR01001217-ORXR01001217.1-marine-metagenome-genome-assembly--contig:-NODE-1217-length-28142-cov-3.605131_pt1 | contig 28142 bp, 25 predicted proteins | sample MGYA00237866_ERZ511479 | MGnify/ENA metagenome assembly ERZ511479
CATCAATTTCCTGCCGATGAATGAAATATAATTTTATTATAGCAAAAATTGGGGAGTTCTCGGACAACCACCTAGCAACCAGCCCTGTGTCATCGAACAATAAACGACAGGTTTCCGACATTTTCTGAATCACTCGATCACCCGCCTGATGTCCGTATTTGTCGTTAATTGATTTGAAATGATCGAGATCTAACGCTAATACAGAGAATACGTTTTCGGTTTTGAAAAACCGCGACAGCTCTAACTCGATTGCTTCATCAAAAGCGCGTCGGTTTAATAAGCCACTCAATGGATCATGGCGAGACAGTTGATCCAATTTGAATTCCAGCTCTTTGCTCTCGGTAACATCCCGCTCGATAGCTGCATAATGGGTGACGTTTCCATCGACATCTTTTAGCGGCAAGATATTCATTTCTAACCAGTAGCCTTCACCAGACTTACTATAATTTTTGAGTGTGACCCGAACGGGCTCTTGCTTTCTTAATGCGCGGCGAACCTTAGCTTTTGTCTCAGGGTCAACGTCCGCAGCCTGAAGCATTCTGGGATCATTACCGACAGCTTCGTCAAAACTGTAGCCGGTGAGCTCAGTAAACGCTTTATTCACGTAAACAATTTCTGGGCCAGGGGTGCTGATAGGGGTCGCTTTGGTCACGACAATGACATCGTGAGCTTCGTCTATAATGTCTTTAAAATTGAAATCAAATTCTGACATAGTATTTTATTATTCTTGGTATTCGTCCAAGCCTAGCAGCCACACAATGAATTCCTTATTAATCAAGTAGGACCGGCACCACGACGCGACTCTTCTGTCGCCGGAACATAGGTTAAGTGCGCCAAAGCCTCTAGTGCCTCCCAATGATTAGCCTCTATAAACTGGCCAACCGCGCCTGATGCCCGTACAAAAGACTCATCCATCGTGATAGTAGCATCAGCCTCCAACCAATCGCAACTGACATCGGTTGCATCAGCAGCCGCTATCGACCTCTCTTCCTTTATGTAAATAGCGCCATTACGACAGCGAATGAAAGTACCAGGCCATTGAATGCGAAAACCCACATCCGCGGCTTTACTTAATTGCGTCAAGTAAGGTAGCAACAGCAGCGGGTAGACCACGTGCTCAAAAACCACTGAAGTCTCCATTTCACCGTGACCACTGTCACACAACATAGCACCCGTTAACAATGGGCACCGTGCCGCAGAGCCTTGGTAGTCCCTTGGGTTTTGCTTTTGCAGCGTCAGGTATTCAGCCAACAGGGCAACGCCCGGTAGCTGGTGGGCCGCCAGCCAACGTGCCGCTTTTCCTGCCTCTTCTGCATACCCCCAAGAGAAACCTGCACCTCTGGCCGCTTTTTTACAGGTAGCATCAATTTCACTTAGGGAGTAAATCATTGTGGTACAGCCTGTAGCGATGGATAAGCCCAGTCATCGGCTGATTGCTCAGCAAGCTCATGTGGAAATGGAGCATTCTGGAACATGGTGATGCGCACCCAACGGTCGGAACGAGGGTCAAAGCGCGTCGCCCCAAAGAACGATAGCTTTAATCGCAATAGATCGATTGGTAACATGTCATGGGCGATTAAATTATCCTGAATTTCCATATAGGGATATTTTCTGGCGAGTTGCGCACGTCTAACCACATGACGAAACTGAGGGTTGGCCAATAAGAACTCCGCTAGCCGTGCATCCTGAGCATGCCCTTTTAACGCCTCAGCCAACTGAGTGACGTGCCTCGCGACGCAAAGCGGCTGCTCCAACTCTTTACCTGGCTCAAGAAAACGCTCACCCAGACGCGGCTCTAGTTTTTCTTCTGACACATACCAAAAACGACCGCGTGCCCGTTGCCCTGAAAAGTCCATCTCCAGCGCCCACGCGTAGTGTTCTTGAAGTATGAGTAGCATCGCCTCAACACTCATTTTGGCGTCAATCAGCGTAAGGTCTTCGTTAGCACCCATACAACCAGTCAAGCCATCAACCAACTCAGGATAAGGCTCCAACATCAACATGGCTACTTGCTCCTGACATTCTTCACTGAGGTGTTTCTCCGCCCACAGATACAGGGTGTTCAATGCAAATTCTTGCTGCAAATCAAAGACATCGAGTTGCTCGTCAAACTGCATCAGCTCCTGCCTGATGGTGACGATTTTTGGCTGCTGTATAGGATGTTCAGACTGCCATTGATCGGCATTAATACGTGCTCGTTTTACAAACGCTCTAAATGTCGTAAATACTTCAGCACTAACCTGCTGTTGTGAACGCACCCGAGAAAGCGCCTCTTCACGCGCCATAATCCAGTTATTGAGCAACATGGGGTGATTAACAATGAATGGCGCCATACCCAAACCGGTCGAATTACCTACACCAAAGCAACGGCGAATTTCAGGTTTCAGCGTGACCGCATCGTTCCCACCCTGACACTTTGCGACATGCTCAACCAGATCTAAGGTGAACGTACGAATCAACCAAACCGTCAACATCTCCGCCTGAAATGGGCCTGACAGCACCTCGCGACTTTGAATGAGATCACGATCAGCCGCGCCAAACTTACCTGAACCGTACACCGCCGTGGTTCGCATCAAATAACCTATTTTTGCAATTTCTGCGGGGTCGGGTTGCTCTCCACTGGCCAGTATTTTGGCTACGCTGTTGAACAAACGATCCGAGCGATTAGCGCGCGACATAGTGAGTTCTTTTCCAGTAATGCGACCTGCTTCTTGCTTTGGCACATTGGCCTCAAGGCGTTGTAAGTCGTCTTCTGTTGGCACGCCATCAAATAGGGTAAATGTGGCGTCCCATGCTTCGGCGATCACTCGGTCAGAGCGTAAGTCATCCGGTAAATCGTGGGCGAAGGCGACTAAGGAATAAGTTCTTCGAGGGCCTTTGGCTTGGTAAACTGCTCGGCCAACGCCTTGCTCGTTGATTTCAAATAAGCTGCGTTCGAACTGCCAGTTTTCTCGCTTCATGCGACGTAGTAATGTGCGCATGAAAGATAGGCGTGATTGGTGGGCGCTGCCCATGCGGGAAAGGCGCATTACGGTTTGTGGGGTGCGGTGGAAGTTACTGGGTTGCCAGCTACATTGAGCCTGAGAATAACTTGCTCCAATCATCATGCGCTCCTTCAAAAATTGTTTAAAACCGACGGATGTAGAAATCAGTCACCTCATGTTTTGGGTTTGGTTTTAAATACTTCCAGCCTAAACGACTGTAATGTCTAATTGCTCGTTCGTTGGTTCTACTCACCGACAACACTGCACTGTGACAATACAGTTCTTTTAATCTCTCAACGATGACACTCTCAGCTTTATCAGCTACACCCAGCCCTCTGAATTCAGGGGTGATATAAATGAGGTGAATATAGCCTGTCCTCTCCAGAAAAGAGAATGACTTAAACTCCAATTGACCTATGATCTTCTCATCATGCCAAATATGTAAGTAGAACCAGTGTGAATTATTCAATCGCTCATGAATTTTAGCTTGATAGCCAACCACTGATTCTTCATATCCAACCTCTGTACCGAAGCTGCAAATGAAGGAATCACGACGAAATTCATAACAAATATCAAAATGCTGATCGAGGTTGATTACTTCAAAGATAAGATCCATTTTGCAGCTTACTTTACTCGATCATTCTCATCAGGCTCAACATCTGGAACATTAGCCATTACAGCCAAAAACGCTTCTTCACTACCTCTTTTAGCTCGTTTTAATAAATACTCTTCTGGCCAAAAATTCTCCTCAAAGAACCGCAACCAATTATTCCCCATCACCTTATGCACATCCGTCTCATCAAACCCAACTGCACGTAAACCAGATTCAATATTAGAAAAGTCCTTATTCCCACCAAACCATTCCGGCATATCAGGGAAACCTGCATTACTTGCCGACCCTTCTCCATAATCAATCTGCTTAGTCCAACGGCCAACCCGCATCCACTCCACAACAGAGTCTGGTTGATCCTGACAAAGATCAGAACCCAGCGCGATGTGATCAACACCCATTTGCTCAGCTGTTCTAGCAATCATGGTACAGAAGCTTTCTAGCGTGCAGTCACCGCCGCCCGCTAAATGGTGCGGATACATTGAAAAACCCAACATCCCTCCGGACTCTGCTAACGCTTTCATCACCGTATCAGACTTATTACGTAGTGCTGGATGCCAGCTATGAGGATTCGCATGCGTCACCACAATCGGTCGCTCACTAATTTCAGCCGCTTCAATAGTCGACCGTTCAGCCGAGTGGCTCATGTCCACAACTAGACCAACGCGATTCATTTCACGAATTACTTCACGACCCATACGCGTAACACCAGGGTCTTCAGCCTCATAACAACCCGTCGCCAATAGCGATTGATTGTTATAAGTCAGCTGCATAAATCGTGCACCTAGTGTATGCACGATTTCAACCAAACCGATATCATCCTCAATCGGTGAAGGGTTTTGAAATCCGAATATGATGGCCGTACGATTGGTCTCTTTAGCAATCCGCACATCGTCTGCAGTCTTGCCGTGCATGATCAAATCATCATGTTTTTCGAAGAGTAGATTCCACGCTTCGATGTTAGCGACCGTCTCACGAAAGTTCTCGTGATAAGCAATCGTTACATGCACTGCATCTACATCACCGGCACGCATTTCACGGAAGATTTTTTCGCTCCAGTTCGCGTACTGAAGGCCATCTATTCGGAAGTCCATCTTATGAAGGCTCGCCAGAACTAATGTAGCTGGTTTTTACCGTCGTGTAGAACTCAGCCGCGTACTGACCTTGCTCACGTGGCCCATAACTAGAATCGCCACGACCACCAAATGGCACGTGATAATCCGTTCCAGCCGTTGCTAGGTTAACCATCACACAACCGGTTTGTGCGTTACGACGGAAGTGACTTGCACGTGCTAATGATTGAGTGATGATGCCTGAGGTTAGACCGAAGTTAGTGTCGTTAACCGTTGCTAGTGCTTCATCATAAGAATCAACTTTCATCACACAAGCCATTGGCGCGAAAAGCTCTTCACGGTTAACTTGCATCTTGTTATTGGTTCCAGCAAAGATGGCTGGCGTCATATAATAACCGTCAGTTTCACGCTCAACACGCTCTCCACCGGTTAGCCATTCAGCGCCTTCGCTCTTAGCTAGTGCAACGCTTTCCATGTTCTGCTGTAGTTGTGCATCACTCACTACTGGGCCAATCTGAGTGCCTTCTTTCAATGCGTTATCAACCACCATGGCTTGTGCACCTGCAACCAAACGCTCAACAAACTCATCATGCACAGCGCCGTGAACGACTAGGCGTGAAGAAGCCGTACATTTCTGACCTGTTCCACCAAATGCGCCACCTAATGCACAGGCAACTGCAAGATCTAAATCGCCATCATCCATAACTGCCAACGCGTTCTTAGAACCCATTTCCATCTGAAGCTTCGTTAGGTTACCAATCGCTGAAGCAGCAATTTGCTTTCCTACTTCAACCGAACCAGTAAAGCTAATCGCATCAACTCGTGGGCTTTCTACTAATTGCTGGCCAATGGTTCCACCTGAGCCCATGACTAGATTGAATAACCCTTTTGGCAAGCCTTTTTCAGTTTGGCGCGCAATGATCTCCGCTAGTGCTACCGCAGAAGCTGGTACCAAGTTTGCTGGCTTCCAAATAACTGCATTACCAAACGCCAATGCCGGTGCGATTTTCCAAACTGCTGTTGCTGTTGGGAAATTCCAAGGCGATATAATCGCCACAACACCAACCGGCTCACGTGCAACATGAACTTCAACCCCCGCACGCACCGAGTCAGCGGTATCGCCAATTTGTCGCAACACTTCGGCTGCGTAATAAGTGAAGAATTGACCGGCACGGAAGATTTCACCCTTACCTTCAGCCAGCGGCTTACCTTCTTCACGTGCTAATAACTCACCTAACTCAGGCGCACGCGCCATCATTTCTTCACCAATGGCGTGTAAAATGCTCTGCTTCTGCTCCAATCCAACTTTTGCCCACTGCGCTTTTGCCGCATGCGCTGCGTCTAACGCCATGTTTAGCTGCGCAGTATCCGCTTGTGCATACATCCCGATCACATCACTCAAATCTGATGGGTTGCGGTTTTCAATTTCTGAAGCACCTGACATCCATTCGCCAGCGATATAATTTTGTTTGGTTTGAGTCATAGTCCTGATCTTCTTAAGAGTTGAGTCCGGTGCCGTAAGCAGCACAGCTAAAGCGGTTGATAGTAGCAGAATGGACGTTGACAAGGCTTTGTGTCAATCTTAAACAGTTGAAGGTTATTTCAGATTTTCTGAAATTAGGCGCAGTAGGTCACACTGTTTAACAAATCCTTGTAGTGCAAACGATAGCTCTACTACACAAGCAGTCCAGCATAGTAAATTTATGAATATCAAACCTGAGAATCTACGTACTTTTGTCACCGTTGCCGATTGTGGAAACCTACACGAAGCCTCGGAAATATTAGGTCGAACGCCCTCCGCGATTTCCATGAGTCTCAAGCAGCTAAGTGAGCAGTTATGCGCTGAATTATTTGAAACCGACCGCAAATCCAACTTAACCCCAACCGGCAAGTTTGTACTGGAAGAAAGCCGCCGCGCATTAAGCAGCTTTGATGAATCCGTGCGGACGATACAGCGTTATACTCAAGGTAAAATGGGTGTGGTGAGAGTGGCCACTGTACCATCTGTAGCCAGCCATCTATTACCCGATGTAGTGTCGCAGTTTCAGAAAAAATCGCCGGAGGTGCGACTTGAACTCCGTGATACAGATTCTGTGATGGTAGCAACTGCTGTGCGCAATGGCAGCGTGGATTGTGGGGTCGCGAGCTTGTCTTTTGCCTCTCAGGATTTGCAGCATCAGTTGTTACTTGAAGAGCCGTTTGGGCTGGTGTGTCGTACAGATCATCCACTTGCAAAGTCTAAGCAACCGCTGAAATGGCAAGCGCTGGAAGACGTCGCATTTATTAGTAATGGGCTTTGTGAACAGATTCGGGATGAGCGCTTTGTACGGATTAATGACGATACCGCAATTCAGGTGCATAATATTGTTACGTTGTTGGGGTTTATTCAGCAAGGCATGGGGGTGACGTTATTGCCAAGGTTGGCGGTACCGGATCATGGGGAGTTGTGCTTTTTGCCGTTGGCGGATAAATCGGCGGTTAGGCAGTTATATTTTTTAGAGCCTAAGCATCATCGGATTAGTCCGGCTGGGATGGTATTCAAGCAGCAGGTGATACAGAGCTTTTCCTATTGATGAGCATACCACTCAAATTGGACTCCATGGACTCATGGAGAAGCTGAGGACAGACCCAGAAAAAAGCCACCGCAAATAGCGGTGGCTAGTAAGTGTTTGGTAACCAGGTTATGAGGAGGAGACAAACTGGTTAATCGACACTTGCGGAACACGCGGGCTAGTGTGTTCCGGTTTATTTACTACTCTGATAGGGGTGACAGAGTAGTATTTAAGAGAGGAGTTTTACAATTGTGGCTGCTTCTCTCGTGGTCTGTCTGAGTAAAGTATCACATATAAAAATGAATTTCATTCAGCTTCTATTCATATTTCGGTACTATTTTTAATCATGCGCTCTCCGATTGAGATAATCGGACACCCCTCAACCTACACCGCAGGTTGAGCTAAACTGATTTCAGTATATTACGGAAGCTAAGCATGCATGATTTCTCAATACCATACCCTGTTGACCTGTTAATAACGTCAGGCAAAGCACCTCAGGAACTTGAAGATGAGTTGCGCTTTCTTCTAGCAACCAGGCCTCCGACGAGCTAGTTAATGGTTAGGTACATTTGCTGAGTTTGTTTATGTGACACAAAAGCAGAATTTCCCTGCACTAGCATCATGCTATACTTAAGGGCAGTAATTTTACAGACGGAAACCATCAATGGAGTTACGGCATGTTGTGGTCAGATGTATTAGCGGATGAGTCACTGAAGAACCTCCCTTATAAAATAGAACTCAATGAAAGAGGACATATTGAAATGTCACCTGCCTCGAATCGTCATGGTTTTCTGCAAAGTGAACTCGTTTGGTTGTTACGCTCTCAGCTAAATACTGGCCGTGTAATTACGGAGTGCTCGGTTGACACACTAAAGGGAGTTAAAGTAGCTGATGTCGCATGGTGCGGTAATGAGTTCGTTACTGAGCATGGCGAAACAACTCCCTACGTTGCTGCGCCAGAAATTTGTATCGAAATTTTATCACCTTCCAACAGCACCAGAGAAATGCAAGACAAGGTCCTGTTATATCTGGCCAAGGGCGCTAAAGAAGTTTGGTTAGTGCGTGACAGCGGGAAAACTGTTATTTATCGAGCTCAAGGAGAGGTTAAAGAATCAGCTTTTGTTAAGCGGGTGAATCCGGTTTAGATTCTAACAACGACCTCAAAGCAATCACTCTCCAACTCCGTCACCTTAATATCACAATCCAAAAACATCTGAATCACATCGATATTAGTCAACGTATGCAAAGTCGGTTTCAACGTAGTAAAACGCCCTCCACTACCCAATGCCATTGGCAACAATAGCTGATCACATAAATGCTCACCGACCACAGCCGATGATTTCAGATAACGTCGCACGTCTTTAACAGCCTGATCCGCAACACGCTCAGCAGGCAGTCTAACCCGACCAAGTGACTCAATAACCTCGGCATTACCACCTGCATGCTTTAGACGCACAGACAACACATTGCCCGCGCAAGGTGCAGTGACTTCATCGATGTGCAAGTCAGCGTCTGTCAGACCTAATTTTTTCTGAACCCTATCAAGTTCTCGCTCGGCGATCTGACGTTCCAACCTTGCTTGTGTAACCACTGCCGAGCGCTGCATTTCACCACGTTCAACAAGCTCCAGCGACGCAGCTGAGGACAAAGGGCTGATCACCACAGACCATTCGCCACTACCGACTGGAAAGAAACCATGGATTGCCAGCTCGGCGCTTACCTGAATATTCATTAGGCTTAAGGCTGGAATAAAACTGTGCTGAATGAAGTCAAAACTTGGCGCCATCATGTTATGCGTGCCACCATGAAACCGCACAGTCGACTCACTTTTAGCCATCAATAATGCTGGCAATATCGTTTGAAATACCAGACAGGTGCTGCCTGCCGTACTAATAGAGAATGAATAATCACCAGATTGAATCTCACCGGGTTCAAACGTCAGCGACTGCGAACCAAGCTCTGCACCGGAAACCTTAGCCCCACAAATCGTTTGACTCGCCTCCACGCATATCAGGTGTTGGCGCGATAAGCCGGGCTTTTTACGTCCCGCGCGAATATTATTGATACGGATGGGCGTTTGTGTGCACATGGATAATGCTAATGCACTACGTAAAATTTGCCCGCCACCCTCGCCTTGTGAACCGTCTATTATTTTCATTTAATTAGTTGGGATTCCAGTATGTGTATGAATTACCTGAGGCCACTGGATAAATTTATTCTGGCAGCAGCTTGTGGTAGCTGCGACCAGAATAAACCATTTTTAATAGTTATTGATTAATTATTTTCCTGCGTGAAAGCAGTAAAACAAACCATCACCACCGGTTTTTGGCAACGCTTCGGCACTACAGCCTGCGCTACCATGAGCCGAGTTCCAGAACACCATATGCCGATCCTCACTCAGACCTGCTTTATCGTGATGTCCTACAATATCCGGCCCCTTGTCACTGCTTGTCCATCCGGCGCAAGGGGTATCGCCACCAGCCGTTGAGTATTGTCCTGCATGGTTGTTAATGCGTTTGTAAGGCTACAACTTTATTCTACGCCTTATATAGGCATTAAGATGTAGAAGTTTTAAGAGTAACCAATATAGAAGTGCAGGTACTGACGGGAGTACAATGGATTAAATATAAAGCCCTGATCACAGAGAATACATTATGAAATTACCCTTACCTGATTCCCTCTGGTCGGCGACCGCTAACCCTAGTCCTGAAACCCAACCGTTATTAGGCGACTTAATCGTTGATGTTGCCATCGTTGGTGCAGGTTTCACCGGTTTGCGAGCCGCTTTGGAGTTAAGCCAAAAAGGCGTTAGTGCGGTAGTGGTTGATGCAGGACAGGTCGGTTGGGGTGCATCGGGTCGAAACGGCGGGCAAGTTAATCCAATCGCTCATGAGTCCCCAGAAACCATCCGTAAAAAATGGGCGAAGCTTTATGGCGATAAGCAAGCCACGGAGTATACCGAACGCTTCACCGCAACCTACATGGGGGCAGCAGATGAGCTGTTCTCTTTAGTAGAACGTCACAACATTGAATGTGCTGCCGAACAAAACGGTTGGATTAGGAGTGTTCACGGCCCGGCTGCTGTGCCTGACTTTGAAAAAATGCTGCGGGGTTGGCAGGATGCTGGTGCTGACATAGACGAGCTGGACGCCACACAAGTCGAAAAAATGAGTGGTAGCCAAAGCTATGGACAAGGGTGGCTGGCAAAACGCGGCGGTTCGGTACAGCCGATGTCCTATGTCCGTGGCTTGGGTGAGGCTGCACTTCAGGCTGGTGCGGCTATTTATTCTGACACCCGAATAGAAAACCTGACTCAAGAAAAAGGAAAATGGAGGCTAACCGCGCCAACGGGTTCGATTACTGCCGACAAAGTGTTGCTGTGTACCAATGGTTATTCAGATGAGCTACTGCCCGGCTTAGCGCAAACAGTAGTTCCGGTTATCAGTATTCAGGCCGCCACTCAAGTGCTTAGCGAGGAGCAAAGTGCAATAATTCTTCCAGAGCGTCAAACCTTTGCGGATACGCGCCGGGTAATATTCTATTTTAAAAAGACGGCTGAGAATCGCTTAGTGTTCGGTTCAGCAGGCATTGCCGATGAGCTACCGGATGCGGCAGATCGCGCGCGTATTATGAAAGGCTTGCGCACGGTCTACCCTCAGTTCCCCGAACTAAAGATTGACTATATCTGGGGAGGACGCATTGCGGTCACTCAGGATCACCTACCACATATACACCAACCGGCTCCGGGTCTATATGCTGGCTTGGGTTGCAATGGTCGAGGGGTTGCGATGTCGACGGTTATGGGGCGATTGTTGGCCGAAGCTGCAATGGGTAAAGCCAATTCTGAATTGCCTTTGCCCGTCACAGCTTTAAAAAAATACCCCTTCCATCGTTTTCACCGCACAGGTATACGTTTGTTAGTGCCCGTAAAAGAGTTTCAGGATAAGCGTGAGGCGAGCCAGCATGAAACCGGTTAGTTGTTAATAACTGTAATCAAATCTTACGGGGCAATGTTGGTTTCCACCACAAAGCCCGTTAGAATCAGCGTCATCTTACTACCTCAAGGCCATAACGATGTCAGATTCCAAATCAGAACATCCCCTAGCATTCAAAAAAACACCCGCCATGCTGGCTCAGGAGTGGATGAATGCCTCTGCAAAAACGGCAACTGCGCGAGATTTTGATGCGCATTTCAATCTGATCTCAAAAAAAGTGCGAGTGACCGGTGTACAAGGCTTTGAAAGCATCAGTTACGAGGATTGGGCGCGGGCTTCAGAGCAAGATTTCAAAGACGGCGTGATCGAAAGCGTGACTTACGATGGTTTGAAACTATCTGCGAATAACGAAACTCAGATTATGTTCAAAACGCTTGAAATCATCCAAGTTAAAGATGAGGGCACCAAAAAGCAAGGTGTTGAGGTGCTGATAGAACTAGAGGAAGACGGTGTTTGGCGCGTCATACAGGAGCGCGTGATGACGGGTGATGAAACGAAACATGTGGGCTTAATGCAGTGACAGAAAACAAAACCTACGACCCCAACAATCCTTGCTTGTTTTGTAAGCCCAAGTCCAAAGAAACTATCGCAGAAACAGAACATGCCCTGCTAGTGACCGATACCTATCCTGCCAGCCCGGGTCATTGCCTAGTGGTTCCTAAGCGCCATTTCAAAACGTATTTTGAGTGCACGGAAGCAGAAAATAGAGACTTTCGTGAATTGATTTTACGAGCCAAGGAATATGTTGAAGAACACTACTCACCGGATGGCTTTAATATTGGCTGTAATAATGAGCTAGCGGCCGGGCAGAGTGTATTTCATCTGCATATCCATATTATTCCGCGTTATGAGGGGGATGTTGAAAACCCTAAGGGCGGCGTGCGTTGGGTTGTGCCAAAGCATTCACAATATACCCCGAAAGCTAAATGAACTGAGCTAGGAAAATTGGCTTTACGTTTATGGCCAATTTGCGATGTACGGCCTTCGTTCATGCTAAACTCATAGCATTGTCAGCATGTGGATGCACCCTATGCAAAAGCATTTTAACACCGCAGGCCCGATTCAAACTGAAAATCATTATCATATCGACCCTATCCATCGCCTGGACTGGGAGGATGTTCAGCACCTGATTGAAACCGGAAAATATTTTGTGCTCCACGCACCGCGCCAAACTGGCAAAACCAGCACCCTACTAGCCATGGCCGACGCGCTAAATAAAGCAGGCGCTTATAAAGCACTGTATGTGAATATTGAAGCGGCACAAGCTATGCGTGGCGATGTGTCAGCGGGGCTGGCCGTCATTTGTCAGGCGATTGCGGCACATGCTATCAATGATGATATTGAACCGGGTCTGACCGGTATGGCCCGTGAAATTCTGGGGGATACACATTCCGGTACGGCGCTGTTTGATCTATTGAGCCAATGGGCCAGAATGAGCGACCAGCCGATCGTCCTCATGCTCGATGAAGTCGATGCACTAGTCGGCGACACCCTAATCTCCTTGCTACGCCAGATTCGGTCAGGATACCCTCAACGCCCTAAAGCCTTCCCTCAAAGCATTATTCTTTGTGGTGTACGGGATGTTCGTGACTACCGTATTCACAGCAAAAACCAAGAAATCATCACGGGTGGTAGTGCGTTTAATATCAAAGCAGCCTCTTTGTTAATGGGGAACTTTACCGCCGACGAGGTGTATCAGCTCTATCAACAACACACAGCAGAAACAAACCAGACTTTCGACGAGACAATTTTCCCTGAGCTGTGGGAAGATACCCGTGGTCAGCCTTGGCTAGTCAACGCGCTAGGCTATGAAATGACCTGGAAAGACCGGGAGGCGCGTGATCGGAAGGTAGTGATAACAAACGAGAGATATTTGGCCGCCCGTGAACGACTGATTCGCTCCCGCCAGACGCACTTGGATCAGCTAACGGATAAACTGCGCGAGCCACGAGTGAATCAAGTGGTTGAGGCGATTTTGGCTGGTGAAGATAACATACCGCATATTCGTGATGATGATCTGCAATATGTTGAGGATCTGGGTCTGATCACTACCCGACCCTCCATCGCTATCAGTAATCGGATTTATCAGGAGATCATTCCGCGTGAGATTACTTGGGCGTGGCAGTCCACTATTTCCAACCAAGAAACTGCTTGGTATGTCCTGCCCAATGGTCGCTTGGACATTCCGGCATTATTGCGTGCCTTCCAGCAGTTCTTCCGTGAAAATTCTGAGATTTGGCTGCAGGGCCTACCGTTTAAAGAAGCCGGACCGCATCTGGTATTGCAAGCATTTTTGCAACGTATTGTGAATGGTGGAGGACGCATTAATCGTGAGTATGCCTTGGGCCGAAAATACACTGACCTGTTTCTGGAGTGGCCGCTGGATGAGGAAAAGGGGTTTTATGGTGAGGTTCAGAAGGTCGTGCTAGAGCTGAAGATTCGACGTAACTCGCTCGATAAAACCATTAGTGATGGCGTGGTACAGATAGCTAACTATGCACGCCGCATTGGCACGGAGGAAGCTTATCTAGTGATTTTTGATCGTGATCCTGATGTCGACTGGGAAACAAAAGTCTGGGAGAAAAGTGGATTTCAGGATGGCGATTTGCGGGTGGATGTATGGGGTTGTTAAACCTTCCGTTGGCTGCTGTTGGTGTAGAAAGCATGGCGTCGAGCCGCAGACTTATGAAAACATCGATGAACTGTTTGATGAAGTAGATATGCTTAAGTGAGTTTAGAGCTAACTTAACCCCAAGGGTTGAACAACTCAACCCCAATACCAACAAAATCATCAATATTACGCGTCACAACCGTCATATTATGAGTCACGCCAGTTGCAGCAATCATTGCATCACGCTCTGAGCGTTTATCTGGAATATGCAAAGCTGCACAACAACGCGCAACTTTAGTGTCAAAAACAAGCGTGCGCTCAGCAAAGGCAGGCAACACACTATTCTCTAACCAACTCCGCAGCATTGCTCCTTGTTTACTGTCTTTTCTTTCTATTCCCAGCACACCCATTTCAATTTCTAAAATAGTGACTACGGAAATATAAAGCTGACTGCTAGGTACTTTAGAAGCCCAAGCGACAACATTGGCGTCTGCCTTACCCATACTCGCTCTGCGAAGCTCGGATACAACATTCGTGTCCAGTAAATACATTAAGATAGATCCGCAGGTTTGAACAACTTAGCGGGTAACTTCGGCGGATCAAAGTCAATATCCTCTGCATTTGGCATAGCCAACAAATCGACTATGCTCTGGATATTTCCGGTTAGGCGTTGATACTCCTCGATACTGAGTAGCACATGCGCGGGCCTACCTCGGTCTGTTATGATAACGGGGCCATCATTAGCTGCTTTTTTTGCCCCACTGGCATCTTGATTAAATTCACGACTGGTTAGGTTTGTGATCATGGCCTCAATCCTTTAAGCTAATGTAGATATGTTACTACAATTATTCGGAAGAGATCAACAAGCCGCTTGTTCCTTCAAAGAAATGCGTCGAGAAACTAGAATCTTATGAACAAATCGTCTTACCTATTTCAAACCCAAGCCCCCCTTACTAGCACGCTTGTTGAGATCGACTCTGCGATAGAAAAAATCAAACAGCTACAAAAAGATAAGCCAAGCATATGGGGTGCGATTCAGCAAAAGCTTCGAGCAGAATGGACGTTTGATAGCAACGCGATAGAAGGAAGCACGCTTACACTAGGTGAAACCATCTTCTTTTTGCAAGAAGGTTTGACCGTTGAAGGAAGGCCCCTTAAAGATTTTTTGGATGCACGTAACCATGCTGAAGCCATTGATATGTTGTTTGATGTGGTTGCGCAGAGACGTGAAATCAGTGAGAGCTTAATTAAAGAAATCAATGCCCTCCTGCTCGTGGGCGTTAAGTCTACCCCTGCGATAGATACCAATGGGCAGCGTGTTCAAAAGCCAGCGACACCTGGACAATACAAATCACAGCCTAACCATGTGCTACAGCAAGATGGCTCGATTCATCACTATGTAGAGCCACTGCAAGTCCCATTAGAAATGCAACAACTGTGTGAGTGGGTTAATCAAAATTCCAGTCAGTCACATGCACTAATTGTTGCGGGCATTGCTCACTACAATATGGTTCGCATTCACCCTTTTGATGATAGAAATGGTCGTGGAGCGAGGATTCTGATGAACCTGGTGCTGCTGACTCAAGGCTACACACCAGTGATTGTCCGTAATGCTAAGCGACGTGATTATCTACAAGCGTTGGCTAAAGCGGACAGTGGTGAGCTTATACCGTTTTTGCAGTTTATTGCTGACTCTATGCTTGAGACTCAGCGGATGATTCTTGGTGAGCTTGAAGGTGCCAATCATAAGAAACAGTAACGCAATTAATATTTGAAGTTCCCGAAAAATATTTTGCCCTTCATTCGCCTACGGAGATCGTGCAAGGACTTGTAATTTACCGGATGCTACTAGGACTAATGGAGTAATATTGGGTTTCGAGTGGTAAGGTAACGTTACAACTAATAATTAAGCACAGGGAGAATCACAATGTTCAGTCACGTCATGGTTGGCACCAATGATATGGAAGCATCGAAGGCGTTTTACGACGCCATTTTAGCGGTATTAGGGCACAAGCCTCCTTACGTGGACGACAAAGGTCGCTGCTTTTATTTCCACAAAGGTGGCACCTTCGCTATCACTAAACCGATCGATGGTGAGCCTGCCACGCACGCGAATGGTGGCACGATTGGTTTTGCAGCAGAAAACACGGCACTAGTTGATAAATGGCATGCTGTCGGCATAGCAAATGGTGGTACATCGATTGAAGAACCACCGGGGGTGAGAAGCGGGCCAAAAACAAGCCTCTATCTAGCGTATCTGCGCGACCCGTCCGGAAATAAAATCTGTGCAATGTATCGCATGCCTGATAGCTAAGAACGCCCGTGAGTGATGTAGAGCTCACAATCGCAGCGATTCACAAAACACATTACATTCACTCCTGATTTCACAATAGCAGCTTACAACCTCTCGCCCCAAAAGGTATAGTACGCAACCAATTGCCAGCCACGACACTGCGGAACCCTCATGGAAATTAACGTCAACTTCCTCGACAATCTAAGACTTGAAGCTAAGTTTGACGATTTCACCGTTATCACCGACCAACCCATTCGCTATAAAGGTGATGGTTCGGCTCCTAGCCCATTTGACTACTTCCTAGCGTCGTCTGCCTTATGTGCTGCTTACTTTGTGAAGGTGTATTGCTTGGCGCGCGATATACCGACTGAAAACATCAAGCTGGCGCAGAATAATATTGTCGATCCTGAAAATCGCTATAACCAGATTTTCCAGATTCAGGTAGAGCTTCCAGAAGGTATTTCTGTGAAAGACCGTGAAGGTATTTTGCGCTCGATTGATCGTTGTACCGTGAAAAAAGTGGTACAAACTGGCCCAGAGTTTAAGATTGAAACCGTCGAAAACCTGGCTGAAGATGCGCAAGCTATGTTGATGGGGCAGCCCGATGATTCAAGCACCTTGATCTTGGGTAAAGACTTACCACTGGAACAAACCATCGCTAATATGACGGGCATTTTGGCTGACCTCGGCATGAAGATCGAGATTGCTTCGTGGCGAAATATAGTACCGCATGTTTGGTCACTGCACATCCGCGATGCAGCGTCGCCAATGTGCTTTACTAACGGCAAAGGCTCAAGCAAAGAGAGCGCACTTTGCTCTGCGCTGGGTGAATTCATTGAGCGATTGAACTGCAACTTCTTCTACAACGATCAGTATTTTGGCCATGAAATTGCCAATAGTGATTTCGTGCACTATCCCAACGAGAAATGGTTTAAGCCGGAACCAAATGATGAGCTTCCGACAGGTATCTTAGATGACTACTGCTTGGGTATTTACAACCCCGATGGCGAGCTTCAAGGCTCGAACCTCATCGACACCAATTCAGGGAAGGTTGAACGCGGTGTTTGCTCCATTCCCTACACCCGTCGATCCGATGGTGAAACGGTTTATTTCCCATCGAACTTGATTGAGAATTTATTTTTAAGCAACGGCATGAGTGCTGGGAATAATCTGCATGAGGCACAAGTGCAATGCCTGTCAGAAATCTTCGAGCGAGCAGTCAAACGACAAATCATCGAACAAGAAATTGTCTTACCAGACGTGCCTGAATCGGTATTGGCGAAGTACCCAAGCATCGTAGAAGGCATCGAAGCACTTGAGGAGCAAGGCTTTCCAGTGGTAGTGAAAGATGCTTCATTGGGCGGTCAATTCCCAGTGATGTGCGTGACGCTGATGAACCCACGTACAGGTGGTGTGTTTGCCTCATTTGGTGCACATCCTAACTTTGAAATAGCACTAGAACGCAGCTTAACTGAGCTATTACAGGGACGTAGTTTTGAAGGTTTAAACGACCTACCTCGACCCACCTTTAGCAGTGAAGCTGTCTCCGAACCAGAGAACTTTGTTGAGCACTTTATCGATTCCACGGGCGTTATTTCCTGGCGCTTCTTCAGCGCAAAGCACGACTATGAATTCAACGAATGGGATTTCTCAGGGAACAGTCAGCAAGAATGTGAGCAGCTGTTTAGTATTTTGGAAAGTATCGGCAAAGAAGCCTATGTTGCCGTGTTTGATACGCTTGGCGCGACGGCTTGCCGCATCCTAGTGCCGGATTATTCTGAAGTCTACCCTATTGATGATTTGATTTGGGATAACACTAACAAGGCGCTGGATTACCGCGAAGATATTTTAACCATTCATTCGTTAAGTGATGACGCGCTATCAAACTTGGTTGAGCGTTTGGAAGAAAGCCAGCTAGACAACTATACCGATATCAAAACCCTGATCGGCATCGAGTTTGACGAAAATACCGTGTGGGGGCAACTGACGATTCTTGAGCTAAAGATTCTGATCTACCTTGCTCTAGGCGCGCATGAAGAAGCGATTGATTTGGTCGGTGAGTTCTTGCAGTTTAATGACAACACAGTTGATCGCGGCTTGTTTTATCAGGCGATACATACTGTACTTGAAATAGCACTGGATGAGGACTTAGCGCTTGAGGATTTCATTAGCAATTTGAATCGGATGTTTGGCGAAGAAAGAATGGCTGATGTGGTCGGCTCGGTTGATGGAAAGGTTAGGTTCTTTGGACTGACTGAGACTAGTATGAAGCTTGAAGAGTTGGATCGGCATTTGAAGTTGATTGAGAGTTATAAGAAACTGCATGCGGCTCGGGCTGCATTAACGCTCTAGTGGTGGTCTCCAGTATTCCTATTCCACACTTGCGTTCATGCTAAACTGGTATTCTCACTTTGCTATAGACTTACGCCATGCAAAAGCATTTCAATACCGCAGGCCCAATTCAACCCGATAATCATTATCATATTGACCCGCTGCACCGCCTGGACTGGGAAGAGATTCAACACCTCATTGAAACCGGGAAATACTTCGTGCTGCACGCGCCGCGCCAGACGGGCAAAACCAGCACGCTGTTAGCCATGGCCGAAGCGTTGAACGAAGCCGGTGACTATAAAGCGCTGTATGTGAATATTGAGGCGGCTCAGGCGGCGCGTGGTGACGTTGAAAGTGGGCTAGCAGTCATCTGTGAAACACTGGCGGCTACCGCAGCAACTTACGGCACCCAGCCAGAGCTGGAGACGATGGCCAGAGAACTACTGGCGCATCAACAGGCTAAAGGGGTACTGACCACACTATTAGCGCGTTGGGCGCAGTTGAGTGATAAACCCATTGTGCTGATGCTGGATGAAGTCGATGCACTGGTCGGTGACACTCTTATCTCCCTGCTGCGACAGATTCGAGCCGGATACCCTCAGCGTCCAAAAGCCTTCCCGCAAAGTATTATCCTTTGTGGTGTACGGGATGTGCGCGACTACCGCATTCACAGTAAAAATCAGGAAATTATCACGGGTGGCAGTGCGTTTAATATCAAGGCCGAATCCTTGCGCATGGGCAGCTTTACTATCGACGAGCTACATGAGCTTTATCAACAACACACCGTAGAAACTGGTCAGATTTTTGATGAATCACTATTTCCTGGGCTATGGGAGGATACCCGTGGCCAACCTTGGCTGGTCAATGCACTCGGCTATGAAATGACCTGGAAGGATAAGGAAGCCCGTGATCGCACTGTGCCTATCACCAAAGAAAAGTACCTAGCGGCTCGCGAACGGTTGATTCGCTCCCGCCAGACGCACTTGGATCAACTGGCGGACAAGCTGCGTGAGCCGAGGATTCACCGCGTCGTGTCCGCCTTATTGAGCGGTGCACCCACACTGACGGGGATCAATGATGATGACCTGCAATATGTCGAAGACCTTGGCTTAATCGTACGCAAACCAGAAGTCCACATCGCCAATGCCATCTACCGGGAGATAATCCCGCGTGAGATCATCGCCCCTTTGCAGGATGGCATTCCCAACCAGCAAACCACATGGTATGTCCTACCTGATGGTCGTTTGGATATTCCAGCGCTACTGCGTGCCTTCCAACAGTTCTTCCGTGAAAACTCTGAGATCTGGTTACAAGGCTTGCCATTTAAAGAAGCCGGACCACACCTGGTCTTACAGGCTTTTTTGCAGCGTATTGTGAATGGTGGCGGGCGCATTAATCGCGAGTACGCGTTGGGTCGTAAATACACGGATCTGTATTTGGAATGGCCGTTGGATGAGGAAAAGGGCTTCTATGGTGAGGTGCAAAAGGTGGTACTGGAGCTGAAAATTCTGCGCGGCTCACTAGATAAAACCATTACGGATGGCGTGGCGCAAGTAGCTGACTATGCCAAACGCATTGGAACGGAAGAAGCCTATCTGGTGATTTTTGATCGCAGCTCTGATGCAGATTGGGATGCAAAAATCTGGGAGAAGCATGGGTTTCAGGCGGGTGATTTGTCAGTCGGTGTCTGGGGTTGTTAAATTTGCCCAAAGCTGGCGGTTAGATTGTCAGATTGGGAAGCTTTACCCCTCCCCCCAAGCTTGTTCTTCCTCTATTTTCCCCTGCGTCCCTTACTCTGGCTTAAGCACCAATTCTGACAAAGCGCTTCCCAACAACATTCGGCTACCGGACGCATTGCCGGTTACTCACTCCCTTTTCCAGCCCATTGCATCAACCATAAAGACACACTACAACACCCCACAAAACCAAGCACCAACGGCATCACCGACCCATCATAACTCTGCCCAACCAACACCCCAAACGGCACCGAAATAAACGTCGATAACGCCCCAACTACCGCCGCCCCAACCCCAGCAATGTGCCCAAGCGGCTCCATTGCCATACTCACCACATTACCAAACAACACCCCGGTAAAAAACAGAATCACCACCATGTAACTCAGAAACAACCATAGCGACGGCTCAACAGTCGTAACGTATAAATACAAGGCAAACAGCACAGAGGTAACGATGATAATAACCAGCGACCAAAAAGACAGGAATCGCATACCCCATTTCATCACTAACCGTGAATTCAGGTAAGAGGCAATTCCAATCGAAAAGGATAAAGCAGCAAAGTACAGCGGGAATTTCAACCCTAATTCATACTGATCTTGCAGTATTGGCTGTGCGGTAGCGAGGTACGCTATGAAGGCACCTGAGATCATACCAATCGATGCGGTATAGCCCACCGCAATTCGATTGCTTAATACCTCTTTGAACCCACCTACAACTAATTTGACGCTAAGTGCTTTACGATGTTCCTTCGCTAAAGTTTCCGGTTGCCGAGTCCCAAACCAGATGAAAAGCACCACTGACAGTAACAGGAAACCGGTAAAAATCGCGCGCCAATCGAAGTAGTAAATAATTATTTGTCCAAGCAATGGCGCGAGCATTGGTACTAGAATAAACACCATTGATATCAGTGACATGATCCTCGCCATGCCGCGACCTTCATACTCATCACGTATCAACGCCATCGGGATAATCCGAGGGCCAGACGCGCCAATTCCCTGAATAATCCGTCCTGCTATCATCATTTCAAAAGTGGTCGCGAAGATAGACATTAAGCAGCCAATAATGAAAACACCGATGCCAATGTAAAGCGAAGGCTTGCGTCCAATACTGTCGGATAGTGGCCCGAATATCAGCTGACCAAACCCCATACCCAGAAACAGCATAGAAATAACGAGTTGCGGGTCATTAGGATCATCGACGCCCAAGTCCCTGCCGATATCAGGCAACGCCGGTAGCATGCCGTCAATACTCAACGCCACGATAGACGTGGTTAACGCCATTAATGCAATAAATTCAACGAACGGAAGCCGCTGACTTGGGGAGAATAATTTCAAGAAAATGCCTATCTGAAGTGGAAACTGATCATAACAATCCCGACGATAAACGGCAAAATGTTAAATGGTGACAAAAGATTGTTGGCCCATGTTTACGCTCCCGATGCATTTGATAGAAATACATACAGATTTGGCATAAGATACGTAACACTGCCTTATGTCATAAAACATCTGAAACACTCATCGTTTCGTAATAAAATTGGCGTAAAACGCTATAAAATCAAATATTAAAAGGAAATTGCGCGCATGAGTCATGACGTTGTTGACGCACTAGTTTCACCCATCAAACACCTCGGTGTCTTATCCAAAATGGAAGTTAATCGCCTGCTGGACGACAGCCGTGGCAGTGCTTATCGTTTGTATCGAAACTGCTCATTGGCGGTCTTGAACTCGGGCGATCAGTCCGATGATACTCACGAGGTACTTAACCGATTTGCGAAGTTTAACGTCACCGTCGTGTCTCAGGAACGTGGCATCAAACTTAAACTGGAAAATGCACCTGCCTCAGCGTTTGTTGATGGCAAGATGATTCAGGGTATTAACGAGCAGCTGTTCTCGGTATTGCGTGACGTGGTGTATATCAATGACGCGATTTTGGATAATCCAAAATTTGACCTCAGCGATACTGAAATGACGACGGATGCCGTGTTTCACATCATGCGAAACGCAGATGTATTGCACCCAAAAACTGACCCCCAGCTAATCGTTTGTTGGGGCGGTCACTCGATTTCCCGCCTTGAATATGACTACACAAAATCGGTGGGTTATGAGCTGGGCTTACGCGGCATGGATATCTGTACGGGTTGTGGTCCCGGCGCTATGAAAGGCCCGATGAAAGGCGCGACACTGAGCCATGCCAAGCAGCGCAATAAAGGCGGTCAGTATCTCGGTATTACCGAACCAGGCATTATCGCTGCTGAGTCTCCCAACCCGATCGTTAACGAGCTGGTCATCATGCCAGACATTGAAAAACGCTTAGAGGCCTTTGTGCGCACCGGTCACGGTATCGTGGTATTCCCTGGCGGCGTCGGCACGGCTGAGGAAATTCTCTATATCTTAGGAATCTTGCTGCACCCTGATAATGCTGACACGCCGTTTCCGCTGGTGTTTACCGCGCCAGCAACCTCTAAAGACTACTTCACTCAAATCGATGAGTTTATCGGCGCAACACTTGGCCCAAAGGCACAAGCGCTGTATGAAATTGTAGTGGATGATCCAAAGCGAGTTGCTCAGATTATGTCTGACGGAATGAAAAAGGTTCGAGAGTTCCGCAAATCCACTAACGATGCCTATTACTTCAACTGGATGTTGAAAATCGATCGCGACTTTCAGAAAACATTTGAACCGTCACATGAAAACATGCGCAACCTGAATCTGCATAAGGACCAGGAAAGCCATAAGCTGGCGGCTGCGTTACGTCGTATGTTCTCTGGAATCGTGGCCGGTAATGTGAAGGAGGAAGGCCTGCAGGCAATCAAAGAGCACGGTAACTTTGAGATCAGTGGTGATGCTGACATCATGCAACGTATGGATAAGATGCTGGCTTCGTTTGTAGAGCAGAAGCGGATGAAAATTGAGGCGACGACTTATGTGCCTTGCTATACGTTGATTAAGTAGTAAGGCCACTCCAACTCATCGTTATTAAAGCCCTACAAAGCTGCAAAGGTGTAGCGCTCCAAACGCTATGCCTATGACCAATTTACATGGAATTTACAATCTATCGCTCCAACGTTGTGTATTGTAATTGACGACTGCGGCGAACTTACCCATCTATCTTGACGTTCATCCACTTTATGCCAGAAGTAAATTAAGATGTATGATTAGATGTGTTAGCTTGAACCGTCGCTATTTTTCAATTTGGAGGTCGATATCATGTTCCAATTCAAATGCCTAGCGGTTGCTATGCTATCGCTTATTACTGCCAGCGCTTACGCGGTTCCCCCAAACGCACGCGCCACGGCGAACGGCTGGGAATGCAACACCGGTTTTAAGCGTCAGGCACAACAATGCAATAAAATTTTTGTCCCTCCCAATGCCGTGCTGAGAGGGCAAGGTTGGGTCTGTCGTTCGGGTTTTACTCGGGTAGGACAGCAATGCAATAAGGCATCTGGCGCAGCAAACAAGAACGCCAACAATAACTTTTTTGGTGACTTGCTGGATAAGTTAAAAGAAGGCGATAAGGAAAAGAAAAAAGCAGTTGAAGCGGCTGTTAAAGTTTACCGGCAAGGTAAATTCAAGCAGGCAATGAAAATGTTTGAACCCTTAGCCAAGAGAAGCTCAGCACGTGCTCAGTTCTACATGGGTCTTATGTACGGCAGAGGCGAGGGTGTGCTCAAAGATCCAAAAAAATCAGCAGAATGGATGTTTAAATCGGCTAAGCGCAACTACTCGTTTGCACAGTTTCTTGTAGGAAACTTCTATCGCACAGGCACCGGTGGTGTCGCAAAGAATGATAAACAGGCAGTTTATTGGTATCAAAAATCTGCAAAACAAGGCCATCGTGCCGCGCTTCATTATCTTGGTCTTGCTAACTACTATGGCCGTGGAGTCTTAAAGGATGAACAGCGGGGTCTGGACTTTATCAGACAGGCCGGATTAAAGGGGAACCGCGAGGCTCAATATTTTCTGGGCGTTGCTTACTGCACGGGTGAGGCGGTCATTCTGAGCAAACGCCAATGCGCTATTTGGATTAAGCGAGCTTATGAAGCTGGCCATCCTCGAGCTTCCAGAACTTGGGAAAAATATAGATTATGGGAATATAAATAAACTGAAATTATTTTGTCGCTAAAGCCACGTTCGGTAAGTAATCCAAGATATATTGCTTACCGAATGAATAAAGTGGAGCAGGTAGAAGCCATTGATAAGCTACATCATCGACGGCAAGAACAGCGCAATCGCCGGAATCAATGCCAACAACACCAGCCTAAATATATCCGCAATCCAAAACGGCGTTACACCCTTAAAGATCGTACTCACAGGCACATCCTTCAGCACCCCTTTGAGCACGAACACATTCAACCCTATTGGCGGCGTAATCAAGCTAATCTCAGTCGCCACCACCACCAAAATACCGAACCAAACTAAGTCAAAGCCCAACGCTTCTACAACGGGCGCAAAAATGGGCACAGTCAGCAAAATCATTGATAGCGATTCAAACACACAACCCAGCACCAGATAAATTGCCAGAATGATAAAGATCACGCCCAAAGGCGAGACCTCAAACCCATTCACAATATTTAGCAAGCCATCTGGCAAACCCGCACGATTAACAAAGTTAGAGAAAATCATCGCGCCAAAAACCACCATAAACAGCTTGGCAGTAGTCAGCGCAGTCTCTCGGGTCACTTCCATCAACACTGACCAACTCAAGGCACCACGCCACCAAGCAATAGCAATCGAACCTGCGGCACCCATACCAGCGGCTTCGGTTGGCGTAAACGCGCCGATGTAAATGCCACCAATAACGAAGATAAACAGCCCTAGGGTCGTCCACACATCGCGCAGTGCAATCAGTCGTTCTTTCCAATTACACTTCTCACCTGCTGGCCCTGCAACAGGGTTACGTGACACCACCCACATGACCGCCATTAGGTAAAACAGCACACCAATTAATCCTGGTAAGACGCCAGCTATAAATAACTTACCCACCGAGGCATTGGTGATTAATCCGTAAATAACCAGTATGACGCTTGGCGGAATCAAAATACCCAGCGTTCCACCCGCTGCGATGGAAGCTGTTGCCAATCCATCGCTATACTTGTAACGACGCATTTCTGGCATCGCGACTTTTGACATGGTTGCGGCAGTTGCCAGCGACGACCCACAAATCGCTGAGAACATCCCGCAGGCACAGATCGTAGACATAGCCAAACCACCGCGACGGTGGCCTAAGAACGAGAAAGCTGCTCGATACAGCTCTTTAGCCATACCGCCACGCTCGACCATTAATCCCATCAGGATAAACAGTGGAACCACCGATAAACCATAGGATTGCCCAGCGTCGATGACCAAGCGACTGGCATTAGACATCGCCGCACGATAACCCGACAGTTCACCAAAGCCGATAACACCGACCAGACCCAGTGCAATACCTAGCGGCATGCGCATAAATGCCAGCAGCAATACCGCCGCAAAACCAATTAACGCGACTGTCATAGCCCATCCCCGCTTTCTTCAACTACACCCGGTTTACGCAGCATCAACAGCAATCTCAGCAAGGACATAAAGGCCGCACTAAAAATCGCTAGTGTAATAAATCCGACAATGATGTAACGGGGAATCGCGAGATACTCCGTGGTATCGCCATCTTCCAATGCCCGTATTGCATAATCATAAACGCGGTCGCCCAGCATCACTGCCACACCGATTGATACCACAAGCAAAATGATCGCCAGTACCCAACCGAGATAGCCTTTTTTCAGAAATGCGATGAGATCCACAATAATGTGGTCGCCTTTCAGGAACATGATGGGAAATGAGAAAAAGATAATGCCAGCCATACAGATCCGCACCAGCTCAACTGCACCGGTTAACGGCATGGTGAAAATGTAGCGCCCGACCACATCAACGCAAGTTAGTACCACCAGGATTAGTAGAATGACGGCGGCGACGTTTGCAGCAAAAAGGCTGACAGAGTTTGCCAGCCTTTCTGTTTTATCCAAAAAACTATTCATGTGTAACTAGCCCTATATCAAGAGGCCGTCCACGAATAGACAGCCTCCCAAGTTTTTCAGAGTGCCTTACTTACTTTATGTTTGAAAGCATGTACTCAAGTGCAGCTTTACCATCTACACCACGACTATCCACTTCTTTCAATACCTCTGCGCTAATACCGGCAGTGGCTTCTTTGTAGTGAGCTCTGGCTTCGTCACTCGCTTCGTTTATCACCAGACCAAACTCTTTCTGTGCGGCTGAAGTACCCACCAGATCAGCATCGTCCCAGAATTGACCAATACTTCTAGCCATCTCAACACCGCGAAGTTTATCAACACATGCCTTGTGCTCAGTTGACAGACCTTTATAGCTTTCATCGCTCATGATCAGACCAAATGAAGTCGTGTACATGCCATCTGGATTCAACAATGCAAACTTAGTTAGCTCAGCAATTTTGAATGAGTACAGACTCTCTGCTGGGAAGAAAACACCCTCAGCAACGCCAGAAGCAATTGTCTCATATACCGCTGGTGCTGGCACATTGACGCCAGCCGCGCCCAAGGCTTTACCTACTTTATTGGCAACACCACCGCCAACACGAAGCTTCATGCCTTTGATATCTTTGTAAGACAGCACTTCCTTTGTCGTGTTTAGCATACCCGGACCATGCACGAAATTAGCAAGCACTTGCACGCCTTTTGCTTCTTTAGCTGCGGCAAGATATTTCTCATGCGTCATTTGGAAAGCCGCAGAGATTTGTGCTGCATTTCCCGGAACACCCGGCAACTCTGCTAATTTTGTCGTTTTGAATTTACCCGGCGTATAGCCGTGTACGATCCAGCCCAGATCAGCAACGCCGTCACGAATGGTGTCGTACTGTGCTGGCGGTGGCGCAAGGCCGTTTTCGATTTTTACGCTCAAGCTGCCACCTGAGCATTCTTTTAATTGCTCGCCAATCCATGGGAATACATGAGTCGCCATGGTGTGCTTTGGACCAGCCCAGTGTGAAGCGACCAGTACTTTATCAGCGGCCATTGTGGTTGTAGTAAAACCCAGCGCTGTCACGGCTGTGGCTATCGCGATAGATAGTTTTTTCATTTTGTCTCCTGATTTCATCCTCAAATACTCTTCTCAAGTATCTAACCCAGCGATAGCATCTGTCAACACGACCATTAGTTATATTTTGCCAAAGAGGGCGTGGTATCTCATTCGCTCACTCAGCTACGCTGAAATGATTCGCCGAATAAGACACCACGCCCTCTTTAATGCATCTCAAACTGTTAGCACCGGAGGGTGATAAATACACTAGGTTTAGCTATCTGTATCGAGGTAAGGCATTGCTTTTGTAGCGTCGTCGATTGCTTTAACCTGCTGCAAAAACGGTTTAAGTAACTCTAACGGCAGCGCACTGGGGCCGTCGCAAAGCGCTTCAGCAGGGTTAGGATGTGACTCTAAGAACAAGCCAGCGATTCCAATCGCCATGCCCGCACGCGCAAGTTCGGTAACCTGTCCTCGGCGACCACCCGATGCGGCAGCATCTGAGGCTCTTGTTTGTAGCGAATGCGTGACGTCAAAGATGATCGGCTTGTCGCCACTGACACGTTTCATCACGCTAAAGCCCAGCATATCGACTACTAGGTTGTCATAGCCGAGCAATGTGCCGCGATCACAAAGCATCACCTCTTCGTTACCTGCTTCAGCAAATTTATCGACGACATTACCCATTTGGTGTGGGCTCAGGAACTGAGGTTTTTTGATATTTATAGGCCTTCCTGACTTTGCCATGCTAATGACTAAATCGGTTTGACGAGCGAGAAACGCTGGCAGTTGCAATACGTCGGCTACTTCGGCAACTGGCTTTACCTGAGCGGGTTCATGCACATCGGTGATGATGGCTACCCCAAACTCTTCTTTGACCGCACGGAAAATTTTCAACCCCTCTTCCATGCCAGGACCTCGATAAAGATCGG
>ENA-ORXR01001218-ORXR01001218.1-marine-metagenome-genome-assembly--contig:-NODE-1218-length-28136-cov-3.384476_pt1 | contig 28136 bp, 24 predicted proteins | sample MGYA00237866_ERZ511479 | MGnify/ENA metagenome assembly ERZ511479
TTAATAAGAACTATGAAGCTGTTGATGTAAGAGCATCTATTGTTGCAGCTGTTGCAGTTAAAGTAATGGAACCAGTTTTTGAATCTCAAACTAAGACAAAGTTGGGCTCGAATGAGATTGAACCAGGCGGGAAATCCATGAATGCATTTGTAAATGATTTCCTGAAAGAGAAGTTGGACAATTTTTTACATAAGAATCCTGAAGTTGCTGAGTTGCTTGAGAAAAAGATTAAGCAGTCTGAAAAGGAAAGGAAAGAACTTTCTGGTATTAGAAAATTGGCTAAGGATAGAGCTAAAAAAGCTAATCTTCATAATAAAAAATTAAGAGATTGCCGAGTTCACTTAACTGATAAAAAAGACGAAAGACATCTAGATACTTCAATTTTTATAACTGAGGGAGATTCGGCAAGTGGATCCATTACTAAATCTCGTAACGTGAACACCCAAGCAGTATTTAGTTTAAAGGGTAAACCGCTTAACTCTTATGGTTTAACCAAAAAAGTGGTGTATGAAAATGAAGAATTTAATCTTGTACAAGCTGCATTGGATATTGAAGATGGGCTAGAATCATTGAGGTATAACAATGTAATTATAGCAACTGATGCTGATGTAGACGGAATGCACATTAGACTTTTGTTAATTACATTCTTTTTGCAATTTTTTCCAGAAGTAATAAAAGAAGGACATTTATATATATTAGAAACTCCATTATTTAGAGTTAGAAATAAAAAAGAAACCATTTATTGTTATTCAGAAGAAGAAAAACAAGCAGCAATGTTAAAACTAACAGGAAAACCAGAGATTACCCGATTTAAAGGATTAGGAGAGATTTCTCCTGACGAGTTTCAACACTTTATTGGAGATAACATCAGATTAGACCCTATAATGTTAGACAAAGAGCAATCTATAGAATCTATGCTAGAATTTTATATGGGAAAAAACACTCCTACTAGACAAGAGTTTATTATAGATAATTTAAAGTACGAATTGGATATTATAGAAGAATAAAAACAATTAACAAAACAAGCCTCTCTCTTAACGCATGCAAGACGATATTGATAACCACGAAGAAAACGAATTTGAAAATCACGAAGTAGAAAGTCAAGAAACCATCACCAAAGTTACAGGAATGTACAAAGAATGGTTTTTAGATTATGCTTCTTATGTGATCTTAGAACGTGCTGTACCTGCCATTGCCGATGGGTTTAAACCAGTACAAAGGCGTATCATGCAGTCCATGAAAGATTTGGATGATGGGCGTTACAACAAAGTAGCCAATTTGGTAGGGCATTGTATGCAATACCATCCACACGGAGACGCTTCTATTTCTGATGCCATGGTACAAATTGGTCAGAAAGAGTTATTAATTGATATGCAGGGGAACTGGGGGAATATTTTAACGGGAGATCGTGCAGCGGCAGCTCGTTATATAGAAGCTCGTTTGTCTAAATTTGCTTTAGAAGTTGTTTTTAATCCCAAAACAACAGCTTGGCAAGCTTCTTATGATGGTCGTAGAAAAGAACCCATAAGTCTGCCCGTAAAATTCCCAATGTTATTAGCCCAAGGAGGAGAGGGAATTGCGGTTGGTTTGTCAACAAAAATATTACCTCATAATTTTAATGAACTGATAGACGCTTCTATAAAAATATTAAAAGGGAGTAGTTTTATAATTTATCCTGACTTTTTAACAGGAGGCGTTGTAGATGTTACTAATTATAACGACGGTGCAAGAGGAGGAAAAGTAAGAGTAAGAGCAAAAATAGCACAGCTTGATAAAAAAACATTGGTGGTGAACGAAATCCCTTTTGGAACCACCACGTCATCCTTAATAGAATCCATTATCAAAGCCAATGATAAGGGGAAAATTAAGATCAAAAAAATAGAAGATAATACAGCTAGAAATGTAGAGATTTTAATTCATTTACCACCAGGAATTTCTCCAGATAAAACTATAGATGCTTTATATGCGTTTACCAATTGTGAAATATCAATATCACCTTTGTGTTGTGTTATTCAAGACCACAAACCTGTTTTTATTGGTGTGTCAGATATTTTAAAAATATCTACTAACAATACGTTAAATTTATTAAAACGAGAATTAGAAATTCAGTTAGGAGAGTTAGAAGAGCAGTGGCATTTTGCTTCCTTAGAGCGAATTTTTATAGAAAATAGAATTTACCGAGATATTGAAGAAGTTGCAACTTGGCCAGGAGTTATAGAGGCAATAGACACAGGATTAAAACCCCATATAGCACATTTAAAAAGAGCAATTACAGAAGAGGACATTGTGCGATTGACAGAAATTAGAATTAAAAGAATTTCTAAATTTGATATTAACAAAGCACAACAATTAATTAACAGTTTAGAGGATAAAATTGCTGAGGTAAAACATAACCTAGATAATTTAATAGCTTTTGCCATTGCATATTTTAATAATCTAAAAACAAAATACGGAAAAGAAAAACCTCGTTTAACAGAGATTAAAACCTTTGATGATATTGTTGCTACTAAGGTAGTAATGCGTAACGAAAAATTATACGTAAATAGAAAAGAGGGATTTGTTGGAACCTCTCTAAAGAGAGATGAATTTGTTGCAGATTGTGCAGATATAGATGATATAATTGTGTTTCGAAATGACGGAACAATGACGGTGATAAAAGTAGCATCTAAAACGTTTGTAGGAAAAGATATTATTCACATAGCTATTTTTAAAAAAGGAGACAAACGTACTACTTACAATATGATGTATAGAGATGGTCGATCGGGGTCAACTTATATGAAACGTTTTAATGTAACCTCGGTAACTAGAGATAGAGTGTATGATTTAACAGCAGGAAATAAAGGTTCTGTAGTTTGGTATTTTACTGCAAACCCTAACGGAGAGGCAGAACAAGTTACTGTAGAATTAAAGCGTTTGCCAGGTTTAAAAAAACTAAAATGGGATGTAGATTTTTCAGATTTGTTAATTAAGGGGCGCTCTACCAAAGGAAACATCTTATCAAAATATGCTGTCAAAAAAATCGAATTCAAATCAGCAGGTAGTTCTACATTAAAACCCAGAAAAATTTGGTTTGATGATACGGTACAACGTTTAAATGTAGATGCTAGAGGAGAACTTTTGGGAGAGTTTACTGCGGAAGACAAGTTGTTGATAGCAACCCAATCTGGAAAAATTAAAGCCGTTACACCTAATTTAATGTCTCATTTTGAGGACGATATGGTTGTTCTTGAGAAATGGATTCCAGAAAAGCCAATATCTGTTGTTTATTTTGATGGAGAAAAAGAAAAGTATTACGTAAAACGCTTTGTGATAGAAACTCCAGACAAAGAAGATATATATATACATGAGCATGAAAAATCACAGGTTAAAATAATTGTAACAGATTACAGACCTAACGTTGAGGTTGTTTTTAGTAAACGTAGTTTAGAAAATATGACAGTTAATTTAGATAGTTTTATATCTGTAAAAGGAATAAAGGCATTAGGAAATCAACTGACCGAAGATAAAATAAAACAGGTAAACAGATTAGAGCCTTTGCCTTACAATAAACTAGAAGATGTTGCAGATAAGAATAAAGCTACGGACACCAATGATGATTTGTCAATATTATTTTAGAAGTACAATCAATTAGACATTACCCTAAAAATGTGTAAGTATAACTTAGGGTTAAATTATTTGTTTTTTATGTGTGTATTAAACACTGACTGAGAAATAACAATTAATAAGTAAAATAGTAATTTTTTAGACAATAAATAATATCTAATAAACAGAGTTAAAAAATAGGTGAAACACTTAACTAACCACAATAAATGGTTTTGAATGATGTACCCACGGCCTCTATTACGCTACAAATTGTTAGCAGCCGATTGGCAGAGTGTACTAGTGGTTAAGAACAAAACTCATTTAAAATGTTTTTTGTATTGTAAACGGCTAAAAACAAATATTATTATCTTTTAAAGTATCGTTGTTTCCAAACATAACCACCAAATAAGGCTTTAATACCTACATAAGTGTTTAAAAAAGGATATACAATAGCAACAAAAATATAAGACAATATAGAATAATGTTCATTTATTTTTTTAGAAGAAATTGTGATAAGAATAGCATCAAAAACAAGTTTTAAACTCCAAAAATAAAGAATAGTTTTAGGTTTGATGAAAATCCCTAAAACTAAAGTTAACTGAGTTAATAAAACAACTACTCCTACCAATTTGGTAAATATATTTTTGTAATGTGTACTTTTTGCAGCCCATCTAACACGTTGTTGTAGTACTGCTTTCCAAGAGGTTTCTGCATACGTACTCACTACAGCATCAATAGTGTTTAAGTAATGCACTTTAGAGGGAGTGGTTTTAAAGAAATTTTCTAAAGTAAATACATCATCACCACTTGCAATGTGTGTATGTGTATTTTGCAATTGTAAGTATGTTTGTTTCTCAAAACCCATGTTGGCAGCATTACACATCATAGGTTGCTGAATGCCAAAACTCCCCATGGTACTTGCCAACAAACTTAATGTATCTAGTTTTTGATACTGTTGAACCCTTTTTTTAGAGGCTTTTAGCTTAATTGGACCCGCAACAAACAAACTCTGTTTTTGATGAATACAGGAATTGTAAGCATGTAGCCAGTTTTCAGGCAATTCACAATCAGCATCGGTAGTAAGTATCCATTTAAATTTTGAGGCTTTGATGCCTACTTGGATCGCATCTTTTTTTGGGGAATTACTAAATCTTTGATTGTTTAAAATACGTACATTTTTGTTGCTCGTTAAATGCTTTTTTAAGACAGATACAGAAGTGTCGGTAGATGCATCATCAATCAATAAAATTTCAAAATTAGCTAAAGGATATTTTAGGGCTTCTATTGTTTTTAGCAAGTTTATTAAATTAGCTTCTTCGTTTCTAAAAGGAATAATAATGCTAAAAGAATTGGGAGTCAATTCTGTATCAACTTTTGTTTTAGGTAATTTTAATACACCATAAATAAAACAACAAATGATAACTAAGTATACACAGATAATCCCAATCATAAATTTTTATTTTTAGAAATGTATAATTGCAAAGCACTTCCAATAATTGCAGGAAAAGCATGATTGCAAATCCACAAAATAAAATAAGCAATTAAAATAGGTTTCTCGTTGTAGCCCATAGGTACTAGTATCCACAAAGCAACACTTCCTTTAATGGCAAAATCTAACAAATTTAATATAGGTAATACAGAGCTTAAAATATAAATACTACAAATAGCTGCATAAAGGTTTAAGGCAGATATATTAGACTTTTGTAGTAAAATAACCAATATTAACGAGAAACAGATAAACTTTATAGCAGAATATAAAAACAATAAAATATGCGTTTTTAAAGAAATACTTTTTAAAAATGTGTTTATTTTTTGTCGATAAAAAAAAGCTACTACAATACCAAAAATAGTAGTAATTATTAAAAAATGATGTTGTTTAAGCGTGTTAAAATCTATATTGTCTATAAATAAATACAAGCCCCAAAATCCAAATACAATTGTAGTCGATAATTGATACAATCCTTTTGTTAAGTTTAAAAAAACTACTCTTTTTTGATGCTTTTTAGGATATAAACTTGCTTTTTTAGCATAGTTTCCACTATTAAAAGGTGTAATCATTCCATAAGCATAAGATATCAAGGTTTGATAACTTGCCTTTAAAAACGATATTTTTGAAAAAGTATCAATAACAAGTTGCCATTTTAAAATTTCAAAACTCCAATTGATTATGGTTAATAACAATACAAGCAATAGTGAAATTGGATCTAAAAACTCATAAAAATCATCATAACTAAACGTAAGTGTACAGATTCTGAACAACACATAAAGCAAAGCAATAAAACTTACGCTGTATTTAAGAACGCTATTTAGAAGCGGAACATATTTTTGAATAGATGTATACATGCAGATGGGTAGCACTCCTTTTTGCTATCTTTGCTAAAATAGTTAAATCTACGTTAATTGGCATTAGAAAAAATTATATTAGGGATTGATCCAGGAACAACCATTATGGGTTTTGGGGTTATTAAAATTGTAAGGAAAAAGATGGAGTTTATTCAGATGAATGAATTGTTGTTGAGCAAATACAACGATCCTTATGTAAAGTTAAAGCTAATTTTTGAAAGAACTATTGAATTGATTGATACCTACCATCCAGATGAATTGGCAATTGAGGCTCCTTTTTTTGGAAAAAACGTACAGTCTATGTTAAAGTTAGGAAGAGCCCAAGGTGTAGCCATGGCTGCGGGGTTGTCTAGAGATATACCCGTAACAGAGTATTTACCAAAGAAAATAAAAATGGCAGTTACAGGAAACGGAAACGCGAGTAAAGAACAAGTAGCCTTAATGCTAAAAAGTTTACTGAGTTTAAAAACCTTGCCTAAAAACTTAGATGCTACCGATGGATTGGCAGCAGCGGTTTGCCATCACTTTAATAGCGGAGTAAAAGTTGGAGGTAAAAATTATACGGGCTGGGCTAGTTTTGTGAGTCAGAATGAAAAAAAAATAGCCAAATAGTATGGCGGGACTGTATCTTCATATTCCGTTTTGTAAAAAAGCATGTCATTACTGCGATTTTCATTTTTCTACATCTTTAAAATACAAACAATCATTTTTACAAGCTTTAGAACAAGAATTGGTTTTAAGGGCTAACGAGTTTGAAAATATAGAGGTTCAAACTATTTATTTAGGTGGAGGAACGCCAAGTATTTTAGAGGTTGATGAAATTAAATCAATTATTAAAGTTATAAGAAATAATTATGAGGTAATTGCATTGCCAGAAATTACTCTAGAAGCCAATCCTGATGATCTGTCTGATGAAAAAATAAAAGCTTTGGCAGGCACAGAAATCAATAGATTGAGTATTGGTGTGCAATCTTTTGGGAATGCGGAATTACAAATGATGAACAGAGCGCATTCTGCCAAAGAAGTAAAACAATGTTTGCAGACAGCTAATCAGTACTTTAAAAACATTACTATTGATTTGATGTATGGAATTCCGGGTTTATCCGTGGAGTGTTGGAAAGTAAATATTAAGGAGGCGTTAAGTTATGGAATCTCTCATATTTCCTCTTATGCTTTAACCGTAGAAGAAGGAACTGCTTTGCATCATTTTATCAAAGAAAAAAAATATCCTGCGTTAGATGAGGATTTGGCAGCTCGTCATTTTGATATTTTGGTAACAGAGCTAACCGATGCTGGTTTTGATCACTACGAAATCTCCAATTTTGGAAAACCAAATTTTTACTCAAAACACAACACATCTTATTGGCTAGGAAAGCCTTATTTAGGGTTTGGACCTTCTGCACACACATTTAAAGGAAATGTAAGAAGTTGGAATGTGGCAAACAATGCAACATATATAAAAACATTGTCGGAAAACACATTGCCATCAACTCAAGAAAATTTATCTACCAAGGATAGGTTTAATGAATATATTATGACGGGTTTACGTACTATTTGGGGAGTTTCTTTTGTTAAAATAGAACAAGATTTTGGTGTGGAAACTCTACGTTTTTTAGAACAACAAATTCAGCCTTTTATAAAGAAAGAAACCTTAGTTTTAAAAGAGAAAAGGCTAAAAACAACACAAAAAGGTAAATTTTTAGCCGATGGAATAGCTTCTGATTTGTTTTGGGTGTAATCTAAAGTGTTTAGTTTTTACATATAGAATAAATTAGAATTACTACGTATGGGTTTGTAAAAAACATAGGCTAAATGCTTTTTAAAGACATATTTTAGAAATGTTTTGTTTTAACTAGTAACTGTTTTACAATTTAAAAATGTTTTAAAGCCTTGCTCTCCTAACTCTTTACCGTAGCCAGAATTTTTAACACCTCCAAACGGATATTTTACATCAGATTTTACAATTTTGTTGATGCTAACATACCCAGCTTCAATTTCCGTAGCCCATTTTCTCGCTTTTGCTATATCTTTGGTCCATAAAGCTGTTCCTAAACCGTAATTGGTATTGTTAATACTTTCTAATAAATCGTTTTTATTATTGTATGGAATTAAACAAATTACGGGTCCAAAAATTTCTTCCTTTAACGCAGCATTATCTATATTAAAAACCAAAAGTGTAGGTTCAAAAAAAGGAGTCTTTGCCTTACCTCCAACAATAAGGTTTGCACCTAAGTTAATTGCTTTGTTTACCTGTTTTTGTAAGATGGGTAAAAAATCTGCCTTGGCAATTGGTCCCATTGTAGTGTTTGTGTCTAACGGATCTCCCAATTTAATTTCAGACATTTTACTTTTGATAAAATCAACAGTTTTAGACAACCATTCCTGAGGTATAAAAATTCGTTTTGGAGCAATACATACTTGCCCTGCATTTAGCATTCTAGCCTTAAAGGTAGCAGTTAGGGCTTTGTTAAAGTCAGCATCTTTAAAAAGAACACAAGCATCTGTACCACCTAACTCTAGCACAGATTTTTTTAAATATTTACTTGCCAAAGAAGCTACAATGCTACCAGATTTTGTGCTTCCGGTAACACAAACACCTTGTACAGCAGAATTTGCAACAACTTTCTCAACCTGTGAGGTATCAATAATTAAATTTGTAAAAATGTTTTTAGAAAACCCAGCCTCTACAAATAGTTTTTCTAACTTTTGTGCTGTGCCAAAACAATTAGGGGCGTGTTTTAATAAAACCACGTTTCCTCCCATAATACAAGGAATGGCATATCTAAATACTTGCCATAAGGGAAAATTCCAAGGCATTACTCCTAAAATGGCTCCTGTAGAATTGTACTCTAAATAAGTTTTGTTATCAATGTGTTTGGGTGCTAAAAACGCATCCATATTTTCGCAAAAATAATCAACAAGCATTATACATTTATCTACTTCATTGTAAGACTCTGTAATAGGTTTGCCCATTTCTAAAGTAATACAAGTGGCTAAGTTTTCTTTTTCTTTTTCTAAAATTTTAGCAAATCTGTAACCTAGTGTCTTACGTTCTTTTAAAGAAGTTTTCTTCCATGTATTATAGGTTTTATTAACCTGTTTTAATGTTGTCTCTAGTTCGTTATCAGATAAAAAAGGATAAGAGTTTAATTTCTTTAGGTTAAATGGGTTGATGGTTTCAGTCATTTAAATGTTGTTTAGAATCTAAATTTATAAAATATTATACAATCCTTTTACATTCTATATTTTATGATTAGATTTAGAAGTATTATGAATATAGAGGAATTAAGACAGTACTGCATTCAGAAAAAATACGTTACAGAAAGTTTCCCTTTTGATACATCAACCTTAGTGTTTAAGGTAGCTGAAAAAATGTTTGCTGTATGTGGTTTGGATAGACAGCCTCATGGTGTAAACGTAAAATGCAATCCAGATAAATCTTTGGTATTGCGTGAAACTTATACAGCGGTTACAGCAGCATATCATATGAATAAAAAGCATTGGAATACCATTGTTTTAGAAGAGGATATGAGCGAAACAGAACTTAAAAAATGGATAGACCACTCTTATGATTTGGTGATACGTAGTTTTACCAAAAAGAAACAGAAAGAATTAGGTTTTCTTTAGTATGTATGTTTTTGTAATAGCCTGTATGATAGATTATTTAATTATTTTTGTAATTCTAAATTTAAAGAAGATAGAAAATGTTTTGGTATCAAGAAGAGTTAGATAGATTAAAGCAAGAGAAAAAAGAATGTACCTATGTTCCTAAAACTGTATTTTATGGTAGTTCTTCTTTTAGGCTGTGGGGAGATGTAAAAGAGTTATTCAAACAACATCAACCTATAAATTTAGGATTTGGAGGATCTACTTTGGCTGCTTGTTCTTGGTTTTATAAAAAGAACTTTAAGGGACTACATCCAGAATCTGTTGTTTTTTATGCAGGAGATAATGATTTGGGAGACGGACGGCATCCAGAGGAAGTAGTGTTGTTTTTTAAAACATTGGTTTCACAAATAAGAGAAGATCACGGTAGCATTCCCATTACGTTTGTATCTATCAAACCAAGTCCTAGTAGGTGGTATTTAGAAGGAAGTATAAAATACACCAACTCAAACATTCAGGAATTAACAAAGGAAGACGATAACTTATATTTTGTAAATGTTTTTGATGCAATGTTAGATAGTTCTGGACGCCCAAACAGTAGCTTGTTTATAGAAGATGGTTTGCATTTAAATGCTGCAGGGTACAAAATATGGTACGATATTATTTCAGCACATACACCTTCATTTTCAAGATCATAAATAAACCACCCCACACTAAAATCTATGAAAAGAGAATACCACAAATGGTATAGCCCTAATTTAAACAAAAACATGGAGTTGTTGGTTTTTGGTCATGCGGGTGCTAAAGTTTTGTTTTTTCCTCCAAGAATGGGGCGTTTTTACGATTATGAAAATTGGAGAGTGATGAAAGCTTTAGAAGAAAAAATTAAAAAAGGCTTTATTCAAGTTTATTGTGTAGATAGCTTAGATATCGAAACATTTTACAATAAAATAGATCCCCCATCTTATAGGATATATAGACATATACAGTACGAAAACTATATTTTAAAAGAAGTCTTTCCGTTAATGAATACACTTAACACAAATCCTTATGTAATTTCGGCAGGCTGTAGTCTAGGTGCTTATCATGCCGTAAATATAGCCATGAGACATCCTAATTTATTTTGCAAAGTAGTTGGGATGAGTGGTAGATATGATTTAACGGAGTCTGTAAGTTATTACAACGATTTGTTAGCGGGGTATCACAACGAGGATATATATTTTAATATGCCTATTCAGTATCTTAAAAATATGCAAGACACTTATTTAATTGATTGTATAAATAAACTAGATATTATTTTAGTGGTGGGTAAAAAAGATCCTTTGTTGGTAAGTAACCATAAAATAGCTGCTATAATGGACGAAAAAAAAATACGTTACAACTTGTATGAGTGGGAGGGTGAGGCTCATAGAGCTAGGTTTTGGAGAAAAATGGTGAAGGTGTATTTATAATATTAACAGTTAGTTATGGAAGTACAAAATTTATTGTTTGATTACCTATCAAAATACATTGTTTTAGACAAAGATGAAAAAGAAGCGATTGTTTCTCTAAATATTTTTCATTTAATAAAAAAAGGACAGATTTTATTAAAAGAGAACGAACTAAGTGATAAAGGCTATTTTGTTTTAAAAGGATGTATCCGCTCTTATTATATGGTAGATGGAGAAGAAAAAACAACAGCTTTTTACACTGAAATGGAAGCAATAACACCTCACTGCGTAGTGGATAAAAAACCTTCTAAATACTACATAAGTTCAAATGAAGATTCTATGTTGGTTATTTCTAATCCTGAAATGGAAACAGAAATATTTGATAAATTTCCAAAGTTTGAATCTTTGTGTAGAATAGTATCTGAAGAAATGATTGTAAAGCAACAAATTAATTTTGATGATTTTAAAATCTCTTCTCCAGAGGAACGATATTTAAATATACTAGAGAACAAACCAGACCTTATTCAGCGTGTCCCTCAACATCAATTGGCTAGTTTTTTGGGAATGAAGCCTCAATCTTTAAGTAGAATTAAAGCAAGAATTTTAAAGAAGAATTAATTTCTTCACTTAAGTGAACACTTTTTAGCTCTCGGCGTACCTATTTTTGAAGCATCAAAATCAATTCAAAATGCTTCAAAAAACCTCCTTTTTAGTACTAATGTTTGTTGTAAACATTTTAAATGCTCAATACACACAAGACGAAATTAAGATGAATCCTTGTTTTATAGGTAGTTCTGCTTTTATAGTTATGAATTTACTTCCAAAGGAAAGTCCTGATTTTGTGCAATTAAATTTAGGGTATAGAATAAGTACCAAAGATGCCATTTCCTTAGAATTAAAAACGTGGAGATATTTTGAACCTATTGGTATTCCCTATGGAAAATTTAAAACAGATCCTAAAGAAAATTTTGGAGGTTATATTAGAGAAAAAGGATTTGCCATAGCATATCAGCGTTTTATATGGAGTGGAGTTTATATTGGTTTGCATGTGATGAATGCTTGGCAAGATTTTAGAAATGAGAACGATGATAAGGTGGGTAAAGGATTTCAGCTTTTTAATACCTATAGACTAGGCTATCATCTAAAATTATTTAAAGGGCGTTTTTTTATAGAGCCATCTGTAGCGGTAACACACCGTCCTTATCATACAAAAATGCCAGAGTCTTTTAAGCGAATGGATGAGAGGTGGTCTAAGTTTTTTATAGGTGAACCCGGACTACACTTTGGATATAACTTTTAACTCAAAAAAAATGAAAATAAATTCTAGTATTTTAACAACTCTTTGGATTTTTTTGGCGTTAAATTATATTTTTTGTGATGTGTTTTCACTGTATCATTCTACTTTTTTAAATCAGCTCTTAACAGGAAAAGTTGAAGGTATCGTATTTACAGAGCAATTTCTTCTTTTATTTGCAATAGTAATGGAAATACCACTGTTGATGATAGTGCTAACCAAGGTGTTAGATCCTAAAATTAGTAGAGTTTTAAACCTAATTATTGGTGCTTTAATGATTGTAGTTCAGATAAGAAGTTTGATAACAGGAGCAAATAGCTTGCATTACATTTTTTTTAGTATGGTTGAAATAAGCATACTTGTTACAATTATTCTTATTGCTTTAAAATGGAAGAAAGAACAAGATAAGACTACGATGTTATAATTTTAGGTTGATGTTTTATGTTAAAATTACAAGACCTCGCAATAAAACAATAACTGCCAGCCAAAACAAAGAGTTCTTTAATTTTAGTTTTATCTATTTCTAATGTTTCAATAGTAGGTTGCAAAATAGCTTCTTCAAATTGTCCACTACCATTTGTATTCATTTTTAAAGTTCCTAAAGTTATGTCTTTGTAAGAAATAATTGTTATTTTATGTTGTGTACATAAGTAAAAAAAAGACATCATATGGCAAGAAGATAAAGCTGCTAACAGCATTTCTTCAGGATTGTATAATTTTGGGTTTCCATAAAACAATGGGTCGGCAGAACCTTGTATGCTAGGCTTGTTTTTAAAACTTACTTCATAAGTTTTCTTGTATCTAAAATTAGTAAGCGGTTGTGTGTTTCCTATCCATCTTAACCCTACTTGGTAATTAAGTGTTTTTTTCATTTTCTAGGTATAAATCAGTAAAGTGTTTGTAAAAATAAGGAATAGTTTCTATGCCTTTGTAAAAGTTAAACAATCCAAAATGCTCGTTAGGAGAATGGATGGCATCACTGTTTAGACCAAATCCCATTAAAATGGTGTGGCTGTTAAACACATCTTTAAACAAAGAAACAATAGGTATACTCCCTCCTGATGGTTGTGGAATGGGTTGTTTGTCAAAAGTTTCAGAATAAGCTTTATGAGCGGCTTTGTATCCCAAAGAATTTAAGGGAGTTCTGTAAGCTTTGCCACCATGATGAGGTTTTACTTTTACGTGTACAGACGTGGGGGCTAAGCTTAAAAAATAATCCGTAAATAGTTGGGTAATGGTGTTAGGGTCTTGACCTGCCACCAATCTCATAGATATTTTAGCAAATGCCTTAGAGGGTAAAACGGTTTTTGCACCCTCTCCAATATAGCCTCCCCATATTCCGTTTACATCCAATGTAGGTCTTACTGAGCTTCTTTCTATTGTAGAATAGCCAAGTTCTCCATGTTCTTTGTTTATGTTTAAAGCCTTGTTGTATTCTTTTTGATCAAAAGGAGCTTTTGCCATTTCAATTCTTTCATCTTTAGAAAGCTCATAGACATCCTCGTAAAAACCAGGAATTGCAACCTGATTGTTTTTGTTATGAAGTTTGGCAATCATCTGACTTAAAATATTGATGGGGTTTGCGACCGCTCCTCCAAAAAAACCAGAGTGTAAATCTCTATTAGGACCCGTAACTTCAACTTCAACATAACTTAAACCACGCAACCCTGTGGTAATAGAGGGTTGTTTGTTAGATATCATTCCTGTATCAGAAATTAAAATGACGTCGTTTTTAAATAACTCTGTATGTTTTTTAATAAAATTAGCAAGGCTAGGAGAGCCTATTTCCTCTTCTCCCTCAATCATAAATTTTACGTTGCACGGTAGTTGATTGGTGGCAATTAAAAATTCAAGTGCCTTAATGTGCATAAACATTTGTCCTTTGTCATCGCAAGCACCCCTTGCAAAAATAGCACCTTCTGGATGAATTTCGGTTTTCTTTATAATAGGTTCAAACGGAGGAGTATCCCATAAATCTACAGGATCAGCAGGTTGTACATCATAATGACCGTATACTAAGATGGTTGGTAAATTAGGGTCTATAATTTTATCTGCATAAATTACAGGATTTCCTTGTGTAGACATGGATTGTACATTTTTACAACCTACATCTTTTAACAATTGCACAATGCTATTTGCTGTTTTTAAAATCTGAGGTTTGTACATGGGGTCTGCGCTAATAGATGGAGTTTTTAAAAGGTCAAACAACTCGTTTACAAAGCGAAGTTTATGGTCTTGGATATATTGCTGAATATTTTTCATGATGTACGTATAAAAAGAATTACTAAAATATAACTTTTCTCTTTGCTTATTGTAACTATTGTTTATATTTGCAAACGTTAAATAAATTTAATGCGGGCGTGGTGGAATTGGTAGACACGCTAGATTTAGGATCTAGTGCCGCAAGGTGTGAGAGTTCGAGTCTCTCCGCCCGTACTAAAAAAGCCTTCACAGTTATGTGAAGGCTTTTTTTTAATTTTAACAATGCATTATTTTGTAGTTTAAATTATTTTTTGATTGTAATTTTTTCATAAATATTTTTATTAAAACTAACAACAATGTTTTTTTGTAAACTATCAATTAGTTGCTTGTACTTGTTTTCTTTATAAAAGTATAATACCTCTTTACTGACCTCGTTAAAATTTCGAATTTTTATTTTATTAGGTTTTAGTAATTTTATAACATATATATTTGAATTCACTATACCTTTTGGAGCCAATATTTTTATCTCTCCTTCTTTTAAGATAGATGATTTTTTTATGATTTCTCTATCAATGTTTTCTTCACCATAAAGTTGGACATCATCTAAAAAATATTTTTGTTGATAATTACCTTCTTTTATTTTTTTTTGTATTTGTTGTAAAGAGTTGTTAGTAAGTGCCAAATTAGATGCTTTATTTGCCAATTTTAAACAATGCTCTCTTTCTTTTAATGTTTTAAAAGGAAAACTTAAAAGTTCTACGCTAATAGTATCTATGTAGGTAAAATGAGAATTTTTAATTTTATTAAAAAAGTTTTTTAATTCAGTATCAGAAGGAATAAAAACAGTTCTGTTTAACTGGTCTTTTAATTGTATTTCTAAATTGGAGTGTATGTAGAAATAATAATCTCGTAAATTTGTATGAATTGGGCCATAAACAATTTCTCCTGCTTTATGCTTCTTTTTTCTCTTTGCATTATTGTTTTGCCAATCTTTTATAAAAACATCAAAATTATCTAGGTTAATTAAATTCATTTTTGCGGCATAGTTTTGAATGAATTTTATTTGTTTTAAACGCTCATTAGCTTTTTCTTTTAGATGTACAATCGGAGATTCACCACTGTATCTGGATGTCCAAAAGTTTTTACTGTTGTCTACTTTATATTTTTGATAAAAGTAGTTATACGTCATTGCCTTTTCTTCGTCTAAAAACAGATTGTATTCCTGTATTGATACCGGAGTGTTATTTATACTGAGAACTGTATTTTTATCAAAAAGAGATGTTTTGTTGTTATTGCAAGAAATAAACAAAATAAAAAAGATATAGCAAATAAAAAACAGTGCTATATCTTTTTTAATAAGTAACTTACTTAGAAGTTTAATCATATATGTTATAGGTTTATTGTCGCTCATGTACTCCTATGTCAGGCTTATTGTTATAAAGTTTATTTCCCCAAAAATCTTTACCTCCATTATTGGCAACTACTTTACCAGCATTTATAAGTATAGAATTTTCTTTTATTTTGTATCCAGTTAATACATTGGGATAAGAACTCCAATCTATATTTTTTCCACCCGTACCTGGGGCTTCAAATAACGGGTCTCCACTTATAGCTCCAGATCCTTTAGGTGTAATGTTATAAAAAGCATTGTTTTCAAATGTACAATCAATAGGGTTCTTTCCCCATTTACCTGCGTCTTTTTCTTGAAAGTAGAAAACGTTGTTGTAGAAATTAGTATTGTAAGGCGTTCGATCTCTAAAAACAGCTACATCTAAACCAGATTTTATGTAATGAACATTGTTATAAACATTTGCACGTGTCATCCCTCTTTGACTTTCAAATCCATAAAAATAAACGGACACTCTATCGTTTTCCGAAATATTATAACGAATCGTAATATTTTCGTTAATTCCTTTCTTCATTATTGCATACCCCCAATTGTTGTCATGGCTATAGTTGTATTGAATTAAAGTGTTTTTACAGTTATAATCTGCATCAAAACCACCTCTGTCTTTGGTTCCTAATGGTCCAATATTGTCATAAGCTTCATTGTATTGTATCTTACAGTTATCTGTGTTAAAGTTAAATACGCTGTGTCCGGTATCGTAAATACTAGACTTAATAAGTCTATTATGCTCAACAATAGCATCATCACTTACTCTTACAATCATATTATTTCTTCCCGTAGGACCCACAATATTACCTGCTATTCTAACATTTAAAAAAGGATGACGAACTGGTTTTTTCATAGAAGCAAATGGAGATTGTGTTGCAATACCTAAACCACCTACATTTTTTACAACGTTATTTTCTATTCTTAAATCGTTATAGAAAGCTGGAGAAGAACCTTGGGCAGTTACATATATTCCTCCAGTATCTTTACCGGCTACATTTCCATTTACATCATGTACATAACAGTTTCTAATGTATACGTGTTTTACTTCAGTTCCGTTGTCAACAATAGATCTTAAACCCCAAATAGAACCTTGTTGTGCTGTTGTACCGTTTGTATTTGTAATTTCAAGATTGTTTATTTCCCAGTAAGATCCGTTCTTAAGCCTTACTGTTGTACCATTATTAGCCGTAACACCTCCACCATTAAAAATTGGCTTATTTCCAGATCCATACGTATCTACAGTTATTGGTTTTGCTTTACTACCAGAACCTTTTAATAATAATTGACCGTTCCAAACTTCTCCTTTTTTAAATAAAATTTTGTCATCAGCTATATAGGTTTTAGAATTTACTTTTGATAAAGTTTTCCAAGCAAGTGTTTTACTAGTACCTGTGTTTTCATCATTACCGTTTGTAGCATCTATATAGTAGGTTTTTGCTACTGCTGATATTTCATTGGGTTCTGGTATTATGTTTTCAGGATCTGTATCATTACAAGACGTTAAACAAACTGCAAAAACCAAAAGTGTTTTGGATATAATACTTGTCATATGTTATGTTTTCTTGTAAAACTAATTTAAATACTTACTATTCAGAGTGTCATATGTTTTTTTTTTGAGAATAAATGTGTTAATTAGAAGTGTCTTATATGTGTCTTTCTGCAGGTTGTAGTTTGTAACGTTGTGCCTAATGCTTGTGTTTACTAGTAGTGTTAGCTTATGCAGAGATGCTCAAGGATAAAAAATCAAACTCTAGTCATTAACAAAAAATTAATGTTTGATTTTTAGAGAGGGTAGAAAGCAAGCATTACTTTTATCTAGCTTTATTATTTAACGAACATAGTAAGTGGTCCGTATTTGTATAGTTTTATAGTGTTTTGTTAGTGCAAATAGAGTTATGAGTTTGGCTATTGATACGTGCTCTAAAAATAAAAAAACCATTCTATGAACTGATAAATAGCTTTTTTAAGCCAACTGCTCTTTTACCATTTTAAACAACACACCCATTTCTCCAGCTATCAATTTACAAGTGTTTAAATAGGTTTCTTTTTCGTTCTCTTGTCCATCACTAGCTTTAGGGTCTATATAAGGTAAATGAAAACGGCTAGAAGCTTCTAAAATTACTGGGCAATTTTCATCAGCATTTCCACAAGTAGTAATAGCTATAAAAGGAGTTTGGTTTGCGGTATTTTCTACCAATTTAGAAAAACCTAGAATATTTTTTTTAGCATTTTCATAGTTGATGATGTACTTAGGATTTTGGTGATTAAATTCTTCTAAACTAAATTTAAACCCACAAGTTTCCAATGCTTTTATGGTGTTTGCATGAAAAGCAGTTACTGCTGTTCCACTAGAAAAACTATTTCCATTTCCTATTCCATAGTATTCCATGGCATAATAAGCCCATATTTGTGCAAATTGACTACGTCTAGAATTGTGAGTACAAATAAAATTAACGTTAACTTTGTGATTATTATTTAGAGTTATTGCAATTTTGTTAGCAATACCTTGTAGTAATTGTTCTCTATAAGGCTCCAACTTTGTGTTGCGTATTGCTTTTTCAAAAATGTTTTTAGTATTTTCTTTTTGTAAAATAATCATTATAAATCTTTTTATAACGAACAAATATAAAAGTATTTAAATTGTTGAATGTTAACATATAATTAATTAAAAATGAAACTTAGAATAGGAGATAAAGTTTTAGTGAAAGACTCTGTTGTAAAAGGAAAAGTTGTTAAACTAGTAAAAGATACTGTTCTTGTGTTGGATGAAGATGGTTTTGAACTTTCTTATACTCCTAGTCAGTTAATTGTGGTAAATGTAGAACAATCAAAATTGTCACTCTATTCAGATATCAACAATAAAATGCTCCTTCAAAAAGAGCAAATGGTAGAAAAAGGGAAAAAAAGCACCAAAAAATCTAAACAAGAAAAATATGGTGTTGTTATGGAGGTAGATTTACATGTAGAGAAATTAGTAAAATCTAGATCGGGAATGTCTAACGCAGATATTTTAAATAAACAATTAGATACTGCTACACACAAAGTAAATTTTGCCATCAAAAACAGAATTCCTAAAATTGTGTTTATACATGGAGTGGGAGAGGGGGTTCTTAAAGAAGAATTGTACCGACTGTTTAATAGATATAATTTAAAATTTGAGGATGCTTCTTATCACAGATATGGATTAGGAGCTACAGAGGTGCGTTTTTAGCGTATAAAAAAAACGAGCTATAAAATTTATAGCTCGTTTTTTTATAGAGAGTATAGGCTTTATTTTAAGTTTAAAGTTTCTATTATATTTTGTATTTTTTCATCCAATTTGGCTTCTACTTTTTTAGCATCATCTATATTGTTTAGTTTTGCTTTTACGCCAAAATAGAATTTAATTTTAGGTTCTGTTCCACTAGGTCTTACACATAGTTTGGTTCCATCCTCTGTGTGGTAAATTAAAACGTTAGATTTAGGAACATCCATTGTTTTTTCTTCTCCTGTAATTAAATTCTTTTGAATGGAAGATTGGTAATCACACACATATTTTACCTTAGAATTTACAATTTCTTGTGGTGGATTGGCTCTAAAATCTGCAATCATTTGCTGAATTTGAGTAGCTCCATCCATTCCTTTTTTAGTGATAGAAATTAAAGCTTCTTTGTAAAAACCATGCTCTTTATAAATATCCAACAATTGTTGGTACAAAGTAGTTCCGTTTGCTTTGGCATGAGCAACCATTTCACAGGCTAACAAACAAGAGGTTACAGCATCTTTATCTCTAACAAAATCACCTACCATGTAACCAAAACTTTCTTCTCCGCCACCAATAAATTCTTTATCAGGGAAATCTGCCACAGCTTTTCCAATCCATTTAAAACCAGTTAGGGTAATAATGGTTTCTAAGCCATAATGGTCTGCCAATACTTTCACCATTTCTGTAGATACAATAGTGGTTGCTGTAAATTGTTTACCGTTTAATTGTCCAGCTTTTTTCTTTTGATTGATTAAGAAATCGGTCATCAAAATCATGGTTTGATTTCCGTTTAACAATTTCATGTTACCTTCTAAATCTCTAACAGCAATTCCCAATCGATCACTATCAGGGTCACATCCCATCAAAATATCTGCGTTAATTGCATTGGCTAATTTTGTTGCCATTTCTAAGGCTTCTGGCTCTTCTGGATTTGGAGATTTTACAGTAGGAAAATTTCCGTTAGGTTCAGCTTGTTCTTTTACAAGGTTTACATTGTTAAATCCTGCTTTATCTAATACTTGAGGTACAGACATAATAGAGGTACCATGTAAAGCCGTAAACACAACTTTTACGTCACTCCTGTCTACATGTCCAAAAGTACCGTTTTCTACAGAAACTTTGTTAAAAGCGTTGTCAATTTCTTCTCCAATATAACTTAACAAATCTTCATTAGCATCAAATTTAATAGCATCAAAAGAAACATTGTTTACTTCATTAATAATTAACCCATCGTTAGGCGGTGTAATTTGACATCCATCTGCTCCGTAAACTTTATAACCATTGTATTCAGGTGGGTTATGAGAGGCGGTTAATACAATACCTGCATCACATTCTAAATAACGAACTGCAAAAGATAACTCAGGAGTGGTTCTTAAAGCATCAAATAAAAATACTTTAATACCGTTGGCTGTAAAAACATCTGCTACTATTTTAGCAAACTCTTTACTATTGTTTCTACAGTCAAAAGCAATGACAGCTTTTAATGCCTTGTTAGGGCTGTTGTTAATTAAAAAATTAGACAAGCCCTGTGTTGCCTTTCCTAAAGTATATTTGTTAATTCTATTGGTACCTGCACCCATAATACCACGCATTCCTCCAGTACCAAATTCCATGTTTTTATAGAATCTGTCTGTTAATTCTTCTGGACTATTGTCTATTAAATTTTGAATTTCTTTTTGAGTAGCTATATCAAAAGTTGATGTTAGCCATTGTTTAGAAGCTTCTATAATTTCTGGAGTTGCCATTCTTTAAAATCGTATGTAGTTGAGTTATTACTAAAAATGTAAATATATAGAATACAGATTATATATCTTTTTCTATAGAATACAAATTGTTTGTTTTTTTATTTTTCAGTACCATTTCACCCACAAATCCTGCAATAAATAATTGGGTGCCTAATACCATGGTGGTTAAAGCAATATAAAACAGAGGGTTGCTAGTTACTAAATTGGCTGTTTGGTGGTGATAAAATACGGTGATGAGTTTTGAAATTCCCAGATAAACAACAGAAAAAAAACCGATAACAAACATCAACGTTCCCATCAATCCAAAAAGATGCATAGGTCTTTTTCCAAATTTTGATAAAAACCACAAGGTAACTAAATCTAAAAAACCATTGGTAAACCTCTCTAAACCAAATTTGGTTTGGCCATATTTTCTTGCTTGATGTTGAACGGGTTTTTCTCCTATTTTGGTAAAACCAACATTTTTAGCCAAAATAGGAATGTAACGATGCATTTCTCCAGTAACATCAATAGATTTAATAACTTTATGTTGATAAGCTTTTAAGCCACAATTGAAATCATTCAATTCAATACCCGATGTTTTTCGAGCTGCCCAGTTAAACAATTTAGATGGAATGTTTTTACGAATTTTAGAATCGTAACGTTTCTTTTTCCATCCGCTAACCAAATCATAACCTTGTAGAGTTATCATGTTGTATAGGTCAGGAATCTCTTCTGGACTGTCTTGTAAATCAGCATCCATGGTAATAACAACATCTCCTTGAGCTTTTTTAAAACCTGCATTTAATCCTTGAGATTTTCCAAAATTCTTTAAAAATTTAATTCCCTTAACATTTGAGTTTTCTACTTGTAGACCTTCAATAATCTTCCAAGAATTGTCCGTACTTCCATCGTCTACAAATATTAATTCGTAACTATATTTGTGTTGTTTCATTACAGCAACTATCCAGCGATGTAACTCTGGTAAAGAGTCTGCTTCGTTTAATAATGGAATAACAATGGAAAGTTGCATGGTTTAAATTATTTATTTCTAACAAATATAGCAGTAATAACAGCGGTTAAAAAACCAATAAACAGATTAGATGCAAATGTAAATAGAACACCTGTAATAATTAAATTATCCTTAGAGTCTTCTGCTTTCTGACTAATTTCAGCAATAGATAAATCAGATTTGGGCGTATTTAACGATATTACTCCTTGTTTGTAGGTTTCAAGTGTATCAGGCTCTATACTAAAAATAAATAAAAACATATAAAAAGTATAGGTTAAGGATATAATTAAGGAAATAGACAAGCCAACTTTTATAATAGATTTAAAATCAATTATTTTATTTCTTTTAGACGCAACAATAATTCCTAATGAGGTAAATACAAGAGGTGTTAAAAATCGAATATATAGTTGAATATTTGTATAACCCTTTAAAAAAGGATTTTTGTTTTCTAATACGTAGGGTATATGTTCATTAAGACAAAAAGTAATACCAGCAATTATAGAGATAATTAATATAGGGTTTCTGCTAAATATTTTTTTCATTAGAGTTTTTTCTATTTAAAATGGACTGCAAATATAGTTATTTATTGTGCTAAAGTGTAGGTTTAGAGCATGATGAATTTAATGTTAAAAAATGATGTGTAAAATGTTGTGAGAGTTGTAATAAGATTGTAAATTTGCAACCGGGCAAGTCCTGCACAACTAGCTCCCTCGGAATTCCCCCAGGGCGGGAACGCAGCAAGGGTACTTGGTTGAGCGGTGTGATGTAGTCAGCTTGCCCTTTTTTAAAAAGATAATTAGTGAGTTTATTTACATAAAAATCCAGCTTTTAGCTGGATTTTGTGTTTTTTAAAGGTTGTGAATTTTGCTATTTCTATTAAAATTAAATTTAAGAGGAAGAATTGTTCTGCTATTTTTTGTTAAAACAGTAGAACAATTCTTGCAGTAGGTTAGAGCATTGTTTACTCGGGCTTTAATGTAGCTATTACTCTATTTTTATCAAGATATTTTTTTGCAACACCTTGTAGGTTTTTAGAACTTAAATTATAAATCTGTTGTTCTTTTTTTAAAATATCTTGTACATCTTCATTATAAAAATCAGCATTTTTAATAGTGTTTATCCAAAAACCATTTTTCTTTAAAGCTTCTTTGTATTCTAGTAACTGTGTTTCTTTAATTTTAGTAAGATCTTTTTTTGCAACACCGTTTGTTTTTATTTTCTCAACTTCTGCAATTGCTATTTTTACCAATTTGTCTACATTTTCTGGACCACAAGGAAAAGAAATGTTAAAATTGTATTGTTTTTCAGAATCTTTAGAAATGTTCCCTTTGGCACGTACTCCATAAACACCACCTTCTTCTTCCCTTAATTGTTCTACCAATTTAATGGTTAACAATTCGCCTAAACTCTTTAAATAATAACTTTCATTTTTAGAGTCTTCATGAGCTTCTCCATGGTACATAATTTTCACCATGCTTTTAGGTTCGTTTCCTTTGTTTATTTGTTTGTCAACAATACCTGTAATATGTTTAAAGGAGTGTTTTTTAAATGTCTCTCTTTGTGAGTTACTTGGCAGATTGGCTAAGTAAGTTTCGCAATATTCATGTAGTTTTTTCTCGTTAAAGTTTCCAACAAAATAAAAATTAAAATCTCCGGCATTAGCAAAACGTTCTTTGTATTTTTTATAGGCTAAATTATAATTTGTTTGCTGTAAAATAGCTTCGGTAGGAAATCCTTGATATCTAGGGTTATGTTGGTTTAAAAAAGCACCCAATTCAACAGAGAAATAATTAAAGGGTTGCGAAAGATAGTTTTTTACATAAGCCCTTAATTTGCTCATATAAGAGTTATAAGCTTTTGTGTCGTAATTTAATTTGGTAAAATACAAGTGCGACAGTTTAAATAAAGTTTCTAAATCTTTAGGAGTACTAGATCCTTTTAAGCCTTCGCTATTGTTATTGATATAGGGAGCTACGTTTACAGTTTTGTCTGCTAATATTTTGGTTAAATCATTTTTAGAATATCCGTTAATCCCTGCTTCTGCTAAAGCATTGTTTATAACATTTGTCTTTTTTAATTCATCATCTGAATAGAGTGAGGTTCCTCCGTAACTAAAAGCACTAAATAGAATTTGATTGTTTTTAAAATCTGTTTTTTTATAAGTTACTTTGGCTCCGTTACTAAGGGTTAACTTTGTAAGCTTTACTATAGAGTCTTTAAATATATTTATAATCGTTCCCTTTTTGGGTGTAGATTTCATGAGTCCGTTTTTAAAAACAGTTTCTGTATAAGCAGTTAAGTTTGCATTTTTTACGTTAGTAATAATATCTAAAACTTGGTCTTCAGAAACTTTTTTCAACTTCTCTTTTTTAGGTCCAGATAAAACAATTACCAAATTATCTTTATGAAGATAGTTTTTGATAATGGCATTACATTCTAGCAAAGTAATTGTTGGGAGTGTTTTTTTTAATTTCTCAAATTCCCACTCAATACCAGGAATGGGTTCTTTAGTTAAAAAGTTTTGAATATATGCAGAGGCATACGTTTTAGATTCTGTTTTTGTTCTTTCTGAAAATGCATTTTCGTGAGCTTTTTTAAGAGCTGTTTTTGCACGTTTTAATTCACTTTCTAAAAACCCAAAACGCAAGGCGCGTTCGTTTTCTGTGGCCAAAGTTTTTAGAGCTTTTAATTGGCCTGTCTCGCTACAACCTGCATAGGATTGATATGCTTTTTTAGATTTATCCCATGTATTTCCGTACCAAGAACCAGCATATATAAATGGAGGGGTTTCTTTGTTTCTTAATTCGTTCAGCCTATTGTTTAACATGTTGATAAACAGTTGGTTTTTGATATCCTTTTTATAATCCCCTACGTTTAGGCTTGGAGTTGCATTTGTTTTATCCTTGTAATACATGCTTACACTAGACCTTGTGGCTTCTGAGTCAGTAACAATAGATACAAGTGTTTCTTTATGATTGGGAGTGTAAAATTCTTCTCTTTTTTTTGCGTTTTTAACTTTTGGATATTTTCCAAAATGATTTCTAATTTTTTCTTCTAAAACATCAGCTGAAATATCTCCTACAGCTACAATTGCCATTAAATCAGGTCTGTACCAGTCCTTGTAAAAGGTTCTTAAATCCTCGTAAGTAAAGTTTTCTAACACTTTTTTGGTTCCAATAGGTAAACGTTCTGCATAGTGAGAGTTGTGCATTAACTTAGGCAAATATTTTTTAAGCATTCTTTTTTGTGCTCCCAAACCTAATCTGTATTCTTCTAAAACAACACCTCGTTCTTTGTCTATTTGTTCTTCTGTTAAAGAAGCATTAAACGCCCAATCTTCCAAAATTTGGAATCCTTTTTCTAGTTTTTCATCACTATCTGTAGGGATAGGTAAAATATAAACAGTCTCGTCAAAACTGGTATAGGCATTTAAATGTGCACCAAATTTTACTCCAATACTTTGTAAATAGTCTACCAATTCATTTTTGTTAAAATTTTTAGAACCATTAAAATTCATGTGTTCCATAAAATGAGCTAAACCCAATTGCTTTTTAGTTTCTAAAATAGAGCCTGCTTTTACCACCAATCGTAGTTCTACTTTTTGTTCAGGCTTAGGGTTTTGCCTTATATAATAGGTCATACCATTTTTTAGAGTTCCCTTTTTAACTTTTGTGTCTACAGGGATTATTGTAGATGTGTTTAAAGGATATAATTCTGTTTTTTTTGTGGGTTTTGGCACGGAATTACACCCAATTAATAACATAAATAAAATAAAAAGAAAGTGATGTAGTTTACTCATAGTTAAATAGTGTGTTTAGAGATTTTAAATTTAGGAAATAAATCTAGGGTTTTAATTTTTATACAAAAAAAAGTTGTATTTTAAACAATTAGGATGCGATAATAGGCCAATGTTAATTTAAATTATTTAATTATGAAATATATATATTACCTCAGTTTTGTGGCGTTACTTTTAAATTCTTGTATTGGAAACGATATAGAGCAAGATTTTGTAGAGCCTAAAATCAGAATTAGCAATCTTTCTGAAAATCCTATTCCAGAAAAAATGTCTTTGTCTAGGACTCATTCTTTTTCAGCAGTTTTTTTTAATGATATAGGAGAGAAAATAGAGACCCCAATTACGTGGAGTAGTTCTAATTTAAATGTAATTAAAATAAATGATAAAGGCTTGGCAAGTGCAGTAGGGGTTGGAGAGTCTACTATTTCTGCAAGTGTAGAAAATGACAATCCAAACTTTAGTGGTCAAGAAATTATTCAAAAAATAGCAACTATTAAAGTCTTTGAGGTACAGGAAGGAACTCTTAAAATTAATAACCCTCGTACCTCTAATATTTCTATTGAAAATACATACGATTACAATGTAGATTTTTTAGGAACCAATTTGGTTGAGTGGTCTAGTTCAAACCCATTAGTAGCAACAATTGATAAAAGTACAGGATTGGTAACTGCTAAATCTACAGGTACTACAACAATTACAGTAAGCGTGATTGAAAAGGGCAAAACACTAACCGATACAACCATTTTAAATGTTACAAGAACAATAGGTAGAAAAGCTATTTTATCAGGTTCGTATGGTTTAAGTGGCGGTGTGGAACTAACGAGTACAGGACTGGTGTTTTCAGATGATTTTAGTGTGAGTAATGCTCCTGGAGGATATTTTTACTTATCTAACAACCCTAACTCAATAGGAGCAGCCAGAAAAGTAGGAGAGAGAGTTAACGCCTTTAGTGGAGCTTGGACAATTCCTTTAAAAGGGATTGGGATTGATGATTACAGGTATATCATTTTTTGGTGTGATCCATTTAATGCATATTTAGGAGGAGCAGAGTTTAAATAAAAAAATAATAGAATGAAACATCAAAAATTAATAATAGCTTTTTTACTAATTTCTATAAGTTTAACGGCACAATGGACAAAAGGGAAAAACAATGCCTATTACAAGTTATCAGCATGGTATTTAGAGGCTGATGAACATTATACAAGTTCAGGAGCAACATCTCCACTTACAACAAGAGGTCTTTTTAATGTTAATTTTTACGGAGAATACGGGCTTACAGATAAGTTAGATGTTATTGCTTATATTCCCTTTTTTGTAAGAAGTTTTCAAAACAATCAAGTTTCTGCAACTAGAGGAAATATAACAAACAAAGGAGCGGTGTTAAACAGCTTTGGAGATACTGATTTTGGTGTTAGATATGGGTTGTTTAAAAATGATAAATTAGCAATTTCATCTACTTTAAAATTAGGCTTACCACTAGGGAAAACATCAGGAGGAAACCAAACAGCAGTTTTGCAAAATGGAGATGGTGAGTTCAATCAACAATTGCAATTAGATTTAGGAATTCCATTTAAATTAGGAGTTTTAGGAGCTTATGCAAAAGCACACGTAGCCTACAATCATAGAACAGAAGGGTTCTCTGATGAGGTTTATTACGGTGGAGAATTGGGAGTTTATTTTTTAAAGAAATTATGGTTGATAGGTAGATTAAATATTTTAAATTCTACAAAAAATGGATCTTTAGGAGATGCGGGTAGCATAAACGGAAGTTTATTTGCAAATAATATAGAGTTTACAAATTTAGGGCTTGAGGCTGCTTATTATATAACTTCAAAAATAGGAGTTTCGTTAACCTTTACATCTGTTATTGCTGGTAGAATTATAACGGCTGCGCCATCTTACAGTGGTGGTGTGTTTTTTGATCTTTAGTTAAGTGTTTTGATTATGTGTATAGTTTATAGCTGTTAATTGCTTGTTTATGAGGATTATAGCACTCGTTTTATTCCGTTTTTATTTACTATTTTAGTGCTTTGTAAACGCTACAAAGCATATACAAGCATGTTGTGCATAATGCTGAAACCGTGCTAAAATTGAATATTTGAACTAAAAGAGCCAACGCACAAACAGCACATTTATTTTTTTGCCAACGCGAAAAGCCAACGCTCAAAAAAAATAAAAGAGCTGTTTCTTGCCTTCGCCCTCAAATCTCGAATTCCAAAAAACATCTAAAAGTTGATATAAAATTCGCAAATTATATTTACATTTGCTAAAATTAGGTCAAATTGAATTCAAATTTAGGAATAATGGCAAGTTTTGGACATTTTATAAAAAAAGAGAGAGAAAAACGAGAATGGACTCAAACCGATTTTGGTAATCATATTGGAATAAATACAAGTGCAATTTGTAGAATTGAAAACGGAACTCAAAAGTTCAGTATTTCAAAACTGAAAAAACTATCGGAAATTCTAAATATTGAAAACCAAATAATTAACGACTTATTTTTTGCC